>OGGT01000201.1_pt1 | contig 39496 bp, 71 predicted proteins | sample 1571311 | NCBI WGS metagenome assembly OGGT01 (sample SAMEA2581931, study PRJEB24529) | metagenome | biome: Human gut stool | place: China | collected 2011
TTGATTTTATAATATGGTCTCTTGTTGAAAAGGTATTACTATTTAATTCATTAATCGCTCCCAGAATTGTTTTGTCGTTCGTTTGAAGCTTTGCAAACACTTTATCGGCGATTTTATTAAGGACAAAGTCTGACAGCTTGCTCAGCACACTCTTTTTCATTCCTGTACCGTCATTGATCAGAAATGCGTCAGTATCAGCTAATGTACCTCTGTCGGTGTAATTCGCAGATTCCAGATTTTCCGTTTTGGTTTTCAAGGATGTTATGATCTCGGAATCCTCTCTCAAGTATGGTGCCATATCAATAGCCGGTCCAAGAGTGTCCCATATTTCTCCTGTCCATGCGACATTCATACCTGCCTCTCCATAAATAGATTTTTCAGATATGTTATACATCCATCCAATCTTAGGAGATAACGGAAGTTGTGAAATGTCTGATACGGAACCTTTGTATAAAAGTGGTGTTGCAATTCCCTCTACGTCCTCTGAGACCTGTTTGATTTTTCCATTAAGAACACCATATACTTCAATCGGTGTTACTTTGCTTTGTTCGATCTTATCAGGCTTATACCACAATTTCTTACTCTCATCAAATTTGTAATACTCTCCAGTATCGGTCATAAAACATGACGAATTGTTAGCAACGTACAGAGGAAGCTTGTCTGAGTCTTTCGCAAGTCCTTCATAATGACGTTTACCACCATCTTTGAAAACTCGGTGAATGCTGCCAAGTTCCGGAAGCTGTTCGCCTGGCTTGTATTCTACATCATCAATGATTACTGTATTTTGTGCAACTGCCATAATAGTTCTCCTTTCACTTATCAATTCAAAATATAATCTTTTTCTTCATTTGTAAGAATTGAGAGATTTTCTATCTTTTCTTTTGTAATTTTGCGAATTGCTTAACTAAAGCCCTCTTTAGTTAATTAGTTTTCCGCTTTCGGTTCTTCTTCCTTATTAATATCCATCAGCTCATTGTACTGTTCCTCTGTAATCCTGCCAGTCGCAAAGAAAATATCGATCTTATTCTTTAAATCATCCGTTAATCCGTTTCTCTCTTTAAGCTTTAAAAGTGTCTTATATAACATAATCATACCTCCAATTCTGTAAGTGCTACTGCGTATTCGCTGTTAACGTAGGCTTCTGCCGCCTGCAAATCAGTATCCTGAGCACGTGCGTCCATGTCATAGATATAATCTCTCGTATCGCCTATCTGCTGTTTTACATAGTTCCAACCGTTCTCCATTGAAACCGGATAGTTGAATACTGTATATCCGTCAAGCTGTTCGGAATTGATAAATATATTTGTGACTGGATAATATGTTGCAAGTGCTTTAAATGCGGTAATTTCTTCCTTGGGGAGGTCGGTTTCTGTTGGAGTTTTTAAAGGCAGATAAAAATGCACATTATTTTCTGAAAACCATTGAATTAATGCTTCGGAATTTTCCCATTTCGCATTTGTGTCGGTCACCACGAGATAATATGATTGAAACCAAACTGACAAATCATGTTTACCAGTATATGCAATTTGTTTAAAATATGGAGATATTACATTAATATTATCTGGCATATTGAATCTATTTACATCATTCATTCCGAACCGTCTAACCATATTATTTGCATTAGAATATAATTTCCATATATAGTTTTTCGCTTCTACATCGTCAACCATCCTCACCAATTTTCCACGTTCCACATCCACATAGTCACTTACATACTGCTGTCCGTCGATTGTGACGTTACCGCCTGAGTTTACAGGGATTGCATTGAGTGTGTATGGGAGGGTGACGGTCTGTTCGTGGTAGGGTTCATAGGCGGTTGCAGTGGAACCTTTCTCGATCTGGATATAATCAGTCACATTACTATATATTCCGATTTTTATAATTACTGTAACTTCGACATCGATATCCTCCGATAAAGTTATAGTACTTGCCTTACCATCAATAACCCAAGCGGATTGTGATCCATATCTTAATTCGATTCGTTGAATTGAATTAAATGTTGTGCTAACCGTATATGTACCAGCTTTTAAGAACACTCTTCCAAATACATCTCCATACAAAGAAGAAATTTCACCGTCAACAATAACTTTATCAACATCAAACGTAACGTTTTTGTTTTTAATTTCTGATTTTCCTTTCAATAAATTCTTCCCGCACACCTTCACCGTTGGATTCACCACGCTTTTAATCTCCTGCGGATAATCAGGAGAGGGTGACGGCTGACCGCCAACGTAGGGTTCGTAGGCATCGTCATCTACAGAAGCAAGTCTAATCATAGGATAAATTTTTTTATCACTTATTGTTGCATTATTCTCAACTCGAATCATTAATCTATAGGTTCCATCATCAGGCACAGTAAATACAGTTGGTGTATTCAGACAAGCAGCATATTGTGATGTGAGATTAATATTTCTTAATGCGCCACTAAATGTATTGTTCGCACCCTCATACCATCCACTCAAGATATATTTTGTATTCGCTTTTAAATTGATATCTACTAAAACATAAGCCAAATTAGTAGCAGTTCCATCAATATTAATATACTGTAACATTTTATTTTTAAAAACAGTAGTAAAAGTAACACCATTCATTGTGGTAGTCTGCAAAGTAACATTCAGCAAATTCTTCCCCGAATACTGTTTCTGCTCAGACTTGCCATACAGCATCATATCCATAATTTTGCCATTGTCAGAATCAGCAAGATGAGTTTCGCCTTGTGAACTTGCGTAGAATTTTGTGATTTTGGTGGATATATCTTCCTTTAGTGAACCAGTTTCCGTTTTCAGTGAAGCAATGTCTGTCTTGTTCTGCTCGATCTGCTGTGCCTGTTCTGTCGTGGCTCCAGGCTTGACTGGATTCTTTTCAAAATATTCCGTAACTAATCTTTGTATTACCGTCTCTGCTTCTTCTTTTGTGAGATACAGTGACATATCAATTGGAGCGCCCATAGTGTCCCAAACTACGCCGTTCCATGCCACATTCATTCCTGCTTCGCCGTAGACCGACTTAGACTCGATATTGTACATATCGCCAATGTCTGGATTTAATGGAAGCAAATCAGCAGTCGCAACTGTACCTCTGTATCTTACAGGGCTATTTAATTTTGCTTCCATATCGGAAATCTGGCGTTTTAATATTGCATATACTTTCTTTGCTGTTAATGCCATATGCGCTTCTCCTTTACAGTTTGTACCATGTATCGGTAGGTTTGTGATATTCGTATAATTCAGATGTATCAAGACACAACGCCGAAGAACCACTCTCTACATAATGTGGGAGCTTTGATACATCTTTTGAAAGTCCCTCGTAATCACGAACCATACCTCTTGCATCTGTACATACCCAACTGCCTAAATCCGGCAATTCATCACCGGGATTGTACTTGATTCCATCAAATATAACTGTGTTTTCTGCTTTTGCCATCTATGCAATCATCCTTTCTGCCCCAATAGGAGCCACATATGTGAACTGGTTTCCTAAAATATCTCTGGCTGTGCCAATAACAAACTGTCCATAGTCTGCCAGAATATTGCATACAAATTCCTCTGCTTCGACCCAGTATTGTTTCTTGACCATACGATGAAGTTCTGGTAATAAACCATAACTGAACATTACGCAATGCCCTAATTCATGGATAAACACACGGTTCAGAAGTTCCCCGTACAGATTATTCGCAATCGAAATTGTCATTGTAGAATAATCTGATACCGCAAGTGTCCTCTGCCCTGTACGGTCAATTAAAACACTATCATGAGGCGAAACAAAGTGAACTCTCCATAAGTCCCCGTTCATATAGAATTGTTTTAGCATGGTTTATCACCATCCTTTAAAGTATAAAACGGGCTTACATTTATCTGACCATTCTTTGTCGGGATACTTCTTAATAAATTCATCGCACTCATCCCAATCTTTTATATGCGTAAAGAAATATTTTCCACATTCCATACATTTTCTTTGGATTTCCAAAAATCTTATATCATTGCCATTCGGTCCGTGTGTCCAGTGCCAGCAGATCACTTCGCTGTTCTTATGTTTGCAAAATAACTTTCTTAAATTAGGAATCATGTTTATACCCCATTTCCAATTAAAAGCCCCTGCTACATTCCTGTAACAAGGGCAAAATTCATTTCATATTCAATTCATCTGCTGTATGAAACGTGTTAAGTCAGTCTTCATCTGCTGTCTGATTGATGCGTCTGCATCATCCCACATTTCTTTCATATTGCGGATGATATCTTCTGTATACTCTTTCATGGAATCATCCATTTTTCTCTTGGATTCAGCGTCTTTGGAATCATGGTAATGTCTGCGATTCTCACTGTATCTGTCGTAGGTTTCGCCATATCTGGACTGCTTATGGTTCATTCCATCCATTCTCATATCACTACGGTCTGGATGATAACCCATGCGGTACAAGTTCTGGTCAAACTCTGGATTGTTCGGATATTCGCTTATCCAGTCATCATCCTGCATATGAAGATATGGCATATATCCCATGCGACTTCCTCTGCCTTTCGGGGCAAATCTGCCATTAGAATAGCGATACCTGTCATATCCCATGCGTCCAAGATACTTCTCTTCCTGTTCGCATTCGTCCATAGCTTCTACGATTCTGTAATCTTTATCTGCGCAAATCGCACACTTTACGGCTTCCATGCAATCTTTCAGATCGTCCCAGTCTTGGGCACTGAGGTTATCAAAGCCATGTGCTTTAGCTTTCTCCATAGCCCATTTGCCCATTTCCATTGCAACTTTATGCATTACAGTTCCCCCTTTCTAACAGCCTGTGTAACAGGTGCATCTGTCGTTGGGGCTGTACCATTAATTGCTGTTAAATTGTTACTTGGACTACAAGCCGGATTTCCTAACATCTTGAATACTCCGCCGGTTGCACTTGTAGCTACTCTGGTTGCATACTTCGTTCTGGTTCTTATTCCACAAGCCGTAACCTGTGCGCAGCAACGATTCTCTAGCGGATACAAAGTTGTTCCTGTTCCTATCTGAATCATTACCGGAGCAGTAATTGTAGTGGCTTCTGGTATACTTTGTGCGATCACAATGCAATACTTCTCTCCGTTGTTGTAACTGCCTGCTGGAAGTGTGATTACAAGATTGCCCCCTGTAAACGCAACAGCTTGACTGATTACAAGATGACTGCAAAGTTTACAAACATTCTTACAACTCATATTTTATACCTCTCAATCAAATAAGAGGTGAGCCGCAACCCACCTCTTAGAATTAGTCAACCTCTAAGGGTGAGTTACTTAGCAACATCCACTGTTACATCCGCATCCGCCATAATAGGTATTCGGATTTGGAACAACATATGCCGGGATGGCTGCTGGATTAATTGCGTTGATTAACTGCTGAGTCTGTGAAGCCATAGCAGTTGTAAGCAATGCGGACTGACGATCCTGAGATGCAGCACGTTTCAGATCAGTATTTTCTGCCTGTAATGTTGCAATCTTATCCTGAGTCAGGAAATCAAGGATTGCTCTTGTATTACTGTTCTGGTTTTCCAGAAGGTCTCTGGTGTTGTTGTTCATTGTGTTCTGGAGAGCACAAGTGTTGGTAGCAAGGTTGTAGTTAATACCCTGTATAGCTTCTCTTGTTTCACAGCAACAGTTTGCTAACTGAGACTGTAATGCGTTGGTATTCTGCATACCGGCTACAGTATCAGCATTGATAGCCTGCTGAACGCCATTGAAGCCCTGAAGCATTCCAACGTTCATGCCATTAAAGCCACTCTGCATGGTATTGTTAAGAGAATATGTGCTGTCACAGATACCCTGCTGAATACCTCTGATACCATTCTGAATATCATTAAGGGCGAATTCCTCATTAATATCTGAACGGGTAGCCCATCCTTGGAAGCCGGCACCGTTCGCACCGTTTCCACCGTTACCGCCAAAGCCGCCGCCCCAGCCGCCAAAACCTCCCCAGCCGAAGATTGCGAAGATCAGGACGAGCCAGATAAGTGAAAAGCCATCACCGCCCCACATATCATTTGCGCGACTATTAGAGCCTGTAGCAGCAGCAATGTCGCTAAGGCTGTAATTTGAACCATTCATCATGTTTTTAGTCTCCTTAAATTTTATTTACAATAGGAGACATCCGCGGCTGTCGTCCCGAATTGTAGCGATTTTTAATCACCCAATTGTGGGGAAGTGTTATAATCCAAGGAATTTTTGTATAATTCCATCTGGAGATAAATGTTTTTCGTTGAATACATTTTGCTGTATTTGATGTAACTGGTCTGTATCACCTTTTTTGTATAAATCCAACGCATTCTTCAATGTTGGATTATTTCCTGCAAATTTACTCATATCGTTCATCATGTTGTCAACACTTCCGAACCTCTGAGAAATCATTCTTTCAAGTTGCTTTTTCATCATGGCGTTTGGGTTGAAATTCATCTCTGCCTACCTCCATTCTGCTTAGGTTCCGATGTCCCCGACATCTGTGTCGGAAACATATTCTTTATTTCAGAAATCTCCGAACAAACATCATTCCGAAGTTGATTAAACATTGCTTCAATGTCAATCTGCTTTTCATCTTGCTTAGATTGCTGTTCATCTGGATTTACGAGTCGGTAGACAAAAATCCTGCTCCTTCCATCGGATTGAAGCTGTTTTCTGTAAATTTCAGTTCCGTCTGTTTTTGGATAGTAAACAGGATTGCCGGACATATCCACATCTTTAGCCTTTACAGTATCAATCCCATCCACCATCTGGCCTTGTAACATAGGGGACTGTGGGACGGGCTGTAACTGTTGCATTTGTATCTGACCATACGGCATTGCTTGCTGGTAATTATTTTGCAGCTGTGCAAGCCTGTCCTGATACGGTTGGATTTGCCCGTATGGATTGTTTATCATTGGCTGTTGTGGATAATACGGATAACCTGCCATAATCTGTTCCTCCTGTCTGGGATTCAAGAATCATGTCCATATCATCTATGGAACGATGCTTTTCCCATATACCCTCGTAAGGGTTTCTTAACATAATCATTGTGTTTTCTCCTATGATTATATTATATAGGAAGGAACTCTGTTTTTGAACGTCACTATTTCGCCACGTTTTCGCCATAATGCAAAGAAAAGCCCCGACAGTACATCGGGGCAACTTTGGAAATTTTCTTCTTTATTCTTTTGTTAATCCGGTCTATGGTTCTTGGACTATACCCCATAAGTTCAGCTGCTTCCCATAGTGTTTTCTCGCCATAAACCCGTAAACGAAACAGTTTTTCTTCTCTGGAATCGAATCCTGCTTCTTTTAAGTAAAATTTTCTTTCATCTTCTGAAAAGTCTGTATAATTCATATTTCCACCGTCCTCCCTTACAAGTGGAATCAAACTGGAAGAATGCCGTTTAACATAAATCCGATAATCGCGCCGACAATTGCCGTAATAACACATACAATAATTGTATCATAGCGCTTTCCTGGAACTGCCATGAGAGTTTTTATATTGTTATTCATCTCATCTACAGTTGACTTGATATGATTCAAGTCGTTTTCACTTAATGCCGTTTTTCTTTCCAGTTCCCCGATACGCTCATAAAACTCTTTATGGCGGTCGGATTGTCTTTCTTGCATCTTCCGAAGATTATCTTCTAATTCTGCTATGCGGTGTTCATTAAAACATTCGTGTTCACATCCCATCGCCAGTTCCTTTCTTCACTCCCTTAACATTTGCTTTTCCCTACTGAATATAAGCAACCCAGCGGCACTCCGGGAGGACAAAAATACTGTGCCACGTGACCCAACCATCTTATTAAATCAAACTTCCTGCAAACGGAAAAACGCCATGATTGATATATATTTCCGTTTCGGATTCCCATTTTCGACTTACTGAATTTTCAGAGTGCGATTCTTGGAACTCGGCCCCCTGTTTCACAAGGAAATAGAGAGCCAAATCAAATATGCAATCATAACAATATTCCATATCGGTATTGATTTTTTCATCTGTATATCCAGACGGATAGTTACGCTTCTTTTTAAACGAACGAATTGCACGTTTTACAGACAAAGAAATCATGCCGTCAGTTTCCACATCATCGGATAGATATTCTTTCAGATCATTTACAAGCCGTTCGTCCATTTAAGATCACCTACCCTTGCTGAGATAAAATTTCAGAGATAATACCAGCCTTATTTGTCGATGTCAGGGCATAGCCATTGTCACTTGCAAGCTGTTTCAGCTGAACCACTGTCATGCTTGACAGCTCGCTTTCTGTATACTTGTGTTTACTTGCTACAGATGGTGACTGGCTGTTCTCATCAAGACTATGCCCGTTTATTCCCCCGCTTTGGTGCCGATTACGATACCACCATTAGCTTTTGCCGCTACCGGAACAAACATGCCTGACGCTTTAGTCCAAACTGCAACTGGGTCTTGTGTAGCCCACATGGACAGTGTTACGAAAGAACGATTCTCTTTCTGAATAAACTGTCTGTATTCAAGTTCCTCTCGTGTTACGCCCCAGAGTCCAGTACCAAATGAACCGTTCGGCTCTGCTTCATACAGTGTGAATACATCTTCTTTGAAGTATCTTCCTGTTTTGAGAGAACCATCCGCTTTTCTGAATCTGAATTTCTCGTCGCAACGATCAATTGTGATTCCGTATTCCTGCATAAGCAGATTAGCGAGTTCCTGTTTGGTCAGAAGACGTTTGTTAGCTGCTCCTAAGACTGCGGTCTGCATTGCAGTGTTATTTCTCATGTAATTAATCATTTTAAGTGATGTCAGGGCTTTGTTTACCACAAATCCATTATCTTCTGCAATAGCGACCATCTTCTGGATATCACCCATGATATCTGCATCTGGTTTAGACCAGTCTGTCATTTCTACTTTTGCATCGGACGGAACACCATAATCAATGCTCATATCCACATTGTTTTCTTTAATTTTTACAACACCTGTGCTAAGAAATTGGCCTTTCATGACATTTGCTCTAGCAACAACACCTTCAAACAGGTTGGCTGCATCATCAAATACAAATTTCTTTAAGTTATCGTCATCCGGCACACCGTTTTCGATTGCCTGTTGTAATCTCTCAGACTGATTGATTTTTCTCTTAATAAAGAGCTTTTCAGTCAGGACTTTTTCGAAGCCCGGTCTTGTTCCGATTTCTGCTTCAGTATCAAGTGCATGAACGAATGCTACCTCTGGAAGTCTCTGTCCAGCCATAAGTCTGTAGTATTCAGCTTTCAGGAACTGTGTTTTGACATCAGGGAAAATAGTGTCAAGGATACCTGGCCTTTTAACACTGAAATTCTGAGAAAAGTTAAGTCTTTCTTCCTGTGTGATTGATTCTAAAATATTAAATGGCATCTGCTATACCTCCTTAAAATTCTGGGTCTGTAGTAGTCACAAAAACGATGCCTGCTTTTTCAAGCTCTGTTTTTGCAGTGGTTTCTACTGTTACCGGAAGTCTTTTTTCAAGAACGCGTCCTGCAACAATTACGGAAATCGGTCGTTTTGTATCGTCCGTCATATCAACATCTTCAAACACAATACCTTTAGCACCAGTTGCGTTTGTCGGATATACAGAACCTGCTTTGATAATCTTCTTGGTTCCAACGGTTTCAGCATTTGTCTGTTCTGCTGTATAGGTTTTAAGTACAAGTCCTACCTCGGATTCGAGGATGTTAGGTGTGGATTCGTACTGCTCTGTTTTCATAAAAGCCATAATCTAAATCTCCTTTACTTAAATATTTACTGGGGCATTATCATCTGCCGGTTTATTTTCTGGACACATTTTTGCTGAGTACGCTTTTGCGTATTCAGATGCTTCGCTTTTCTTTTCTGGTTCTCCACCAGATTTACCGCCACCGGGATTAGGTGTATTTTCAAGTGCTTCTTTCTCCCAAGCTGCTTTTGCGGTATCAAGAGCGTTTTTATTTTCTACGGAAATTCCATCGACAAATGTCTGGGCTTCTTTAAGAGCATCCTCCGCATTCATATTTGAAAATGCTTTGATTGCTCCCGCATAGGCATCTCCTTTCATTCCTGCGTTTGCAAAAATAGAAGTAATTTTGCCTGTCAGAGCTTCTTTCTGGGAAATTGCAAGTGCAGATTCAAGGTCAGAAATTCTTTTTTCGTTTGCAGTTTTTTCTTTCTGACGTTCCAGTTCTGCTTTCTCAGCTTCAGTCATGTTCTGTTTTTTTAATTCTTCCAGTTCTTTTTCCAGTGCTTCTGCTTTATCAGCCTGCTCTTTTGCTTTCTGGGCTTTCGCTTTCTCTTTAGCCACATCAGAATTTGACTGATTCAGAAAAGAAGTAATCTGGTCATCGGTTGCATCTGGAAAAATCCTTTTAACATCTTCTCTTGTCATTGAAATCTCCTGTCACCAATACGCTTTTTTACGCTGTTCGCTCAGCTCAAGGTGTCTCCCATGTTCACGCTATCGGGGTGCATATTTTTGTGTATTAAAAAAGAGACGATTTCTCGTCCCTTAATTAGCTGTATCTTGCAGAGCATCTGCAATTGACTATCTCATTTGTAGATGGTGATTGTGATGTATCTTTTGGAAAAAGCATCAAACTGTTCCCGACGACAAATAATTCTTTAATTGGAATTGTTGTACCGCCGACTTCCAAATGGGTTTTTCTTTCTCTCTTATCTCCGACGTCAATCCATGTCTTAGTTTTCTTGTCAGATTTCAAAGCGTCTAAATATTCTTTGTAATTGAGTATTGAATTTGCTTCACACTCAGAAATAAACATCGCTCTGTCGTTCGAAAGATAATAATCGTTCGGATTGACCTTAGAATCTTTTGAACCCTCTGATTTTGTATCTTCTCCTATAATTGAAGAATTTTCCCCATATAAAAATGTAGCTGCTACAATTTGCTTTGAAATTTCATTGGCATACTGTTTTACATAGGAATCAACTGGCAAGTACTCAGAAGCCACGTCGATATATCTTTCATATAATTGAGTTGTGAGATATTCTTTATCTACCTCATCATTTTCAATCATAATTGCCGCCAGAGCTAAAATATAAAGGATAGCCTCTTCCATATTTTCGGAAAAAGCTATCCTCATATTCTTTTCTCCTTCGGTCAGCGACATCTTGTTAAAATACTGGCTATATGGTTCACTCCTGCGGTTGTCGAGTTCTCTGACGTTTAATTCGTCATAAGAAGCTGTCTTACTCATTCTTTGACCACATCCTTATTCAGAGAAATTGGGTTGAAATTCCCTAATAGTTCTTGTGCTTTTTGAACTTCTGCGCTTGGGTCTGCCAGTTCTGGGTAGATGGTTCCAAGATACGGCAAACTCATTTCGTATACTTTTTGCGGATCACTAAATAATCCGCAAGTAATCAGCGCAATAAGCGGATGAATTTTATTTTTAAACAGATAATCAAGTGCTTGCGCTTTAACAAGCATATTATCAGTCGGGTTTCTAGTGATTTTTACATCAAAATCTCTGGTTGAAATATTTACATCCATTGAAGTTTTTCGGATGATATTCAAAATAATTCTGGCAGATGCTTTTTCAGCTTCTTTCGTAAATGCTTCTACCAATTTTGCGTCTCGTTCTGCAAAATCCCAACCATTTCTCAGATACACTGCATTTCCTGTGTCTCCGCCCGTATTGCCCTGTCGATTCGGCATTGCTTCTACAATCAGCATATTATTGTAAATATCATCTTTAGCAACCTGGCTCTCTGACTGATTTAGTTCAGCAGTCATTAAATCAACATCTGATTGCGTTCCATTCCCGACGTCTTTTACAGATACAGCACCGAGTTTTATCATTTTTACAAATTCGGCTTCATCAATCTCGCAGTTTTTAAATTTCATCAGGGCTTGCACGAACTGTTCAACCCCATTCAGTCTGTCAGATTGATATTTGTTGATTGCGTCGTACATTGTAATCGCAATTTCAATGTCGGAAAGTCTGTCGTGATTATTCGGATATTCAATGATAGGAATACCGCCAAAACCATTGATTCCAGATTCTGTTACCGCTCCATTTTGAATTTTGAAATACTGTCTGGAAGAATAACACTGGTAATACTGCTGATTGTCCTCGTCTTTTAAAATCTGGACGGAAAGCACTGGTTTGCCAGTAACGCTTGAATAAACAATATATACGTCCTGCGGTGATGGGATAAATATTCTGAAAGGCGGTAAGTCTCCATCCTTTGTCCATTCATCCTCTCTCAGGATTGCTTTATATGCAGTTCCTACTGCACTCTGGTATATCCCAAGTTGAATATTTCTGGCGTCTGCATTGGCTTCGTCCAGATAATCATTGAGCCTATCAACTTGTTCGTTTGTTTCTTCACTCGCTTTTTTCTTCTTACAGACATACTGAATAGGTTCTCCGTATATCTGCCCTGCCTTGAATTTGACTGTTTCAAGGGCATGATTCTCAACAACTTTATTGTTGACCTCTGGGCGAACAAGTTTTTCACGATATAAAATTGGCTGATCGCCTTTGTAATATCTGTAAAGATAATCCATCAGGGTCCTATTCCTGTTGTGGATTCCGATTGTATCAGAAAGGACCTGTGCCACGTTCTGGGGAGTAATCTGGTCTACGCCAGTATAGGCAGTTTTTCTGCCAAACTCGCCTTGGCATAGGTCAACAAAATTTATTTTGTTTCTCCCCACTGCCTGTCCTCCTATTTTTCTGCATGAAAAAAGCACCAAGGGTTCTTCCCGGTGCTTATTTTACAGCTTATATTATATAATATATGTAGGTATTATTCAGTATTATCAGGTATTAACTTTCAAAATTCTTAATGTTTTTGACGATATTCAGTGCTTTCGAATGCAATAATTTCACATGAGAATAGGAATATCCCATTTCACAGGCAATCATTTCAAGCCTTTCATCTTTTACATATCGCCTAAACAGCAGATCATACAAATCTGAATTGATATCGCTCACCTTGTCTATTGTTTCAATAATGTCTTGCTTTTTCTTTGTGTATTCAATAACCATTTTTTTGATTTCTGTTTGAATGTCAACAAGTTCGCTTACGGCATCGGTCATTTGATTGGGATTCGGAGTAGACTGAACTTTTTCACCATATGAGAACGATTTAAGCCCAAGAGCAAGACTTCTTAAATGTTCTTCTTCGTATTTTTTATTTTTAATAAGCTTGTCATATTTCTGAATTTGCCCTAAATATTCTCTTGTGGTCATATTATCTCCTTCCCCAAAGTGGATTGCGCATTGCAGTTGCTTTTCCGCCTAATGGATTCTGCACGTACTCTGCCATCATCGCCAAGCTGTCCGGGCCATCATCATGAGCTACTTTTGCCCTTGTGGTATATGTGGTCACATTTCCCATAAATAATCCGTAGTCGGATTTTGGTTTATACTGGCTCGGATGTAAAAAATAAAAATGTTTTGATATGTAATCAGAGTTTACGAGAATTTTTGTCTCTTTATTTGCTTGCGTAGGTCTTGTTTCGATATCCGCTCGGCATTTCCCTGAGATTATCTTTTGAATGTTGTGCGCAACACGATTTCCTACGTTATTTGACTCGAATCTGATTTTATGCGGATTGTGTTTTATCAAGATATCAGCAGTCTTTCTGTCCAGGATGTCGTAATCTGTGGTATCATCGAAAACAACGTCCGGGATAAAAAATTTATCCCCATATTGATATGCAATAGGTAATGATTCAAAGTCTGTACCTTTATCTTTCGTATCACATACTGCCCATATCGCATCTGCTTCTCTGTCTGGTATAATTGTGTATTCGTCCATGCATCCATCGGGCACGTCTTCTCTGTCGAAGAAAAATCTTTTTAGCTTATCTGGTGGAAGCAACAATCCTTCACGTTCTACCGGTCGCTGCATATACAAACAGTTAAAAGAAATTTCATCCATGGACTCTTTCGCGTCATTAAAATATTTTTCAGAAAAGCCATTTACTGTGAATAAAAAATTGCTTTTGCCATTCTCGTCAAGTGCCGGTACTGCTATAAACCTTGCTCTAGGGTTCCCGGCGTATAACTGCTGTAGCTTTCCAATAGGGTCATGTACTGACCATCTTGTAGCTATATAAAACTCTTTGCACCCTTCAAGTCTACGGGAACGCAAGTCATTTACTACTTTTGTCCATAAGGTGTCCAGTCGATTCTTGTTCAGTGCTTCTTCGATGCCAGACACAAGGTCATCGGCGGTAAGAAATCTGTTACAACGGGTAGCTCCTGTCAATGAACCATCAATGGATCTGAACGTCCAAGTCTTAAATCGTCCGTTTCTTTCGAGATTGACCGTAGTTTCCTTTGCATTTGTTCCCTGTATTTCTACATTCGGAAAAATCTCATGCCATGTGTACTCAACCGGATCATTGATGATTTCCAGAACTCCATCATAAAGTGAACGTGTAAGAATACTACTATGTGCAGATGATAAATTAAAATCATTAGGGAACCATCCGCCCACTAATGATAAAAAGAAATCTTCCAGAGTACTCTTTCCACAACCCGGAGGTACGCTTAATGCAAATATATCTAATTTGTCATCCATCAGGTCTTGTAGTGAACCTATGATGTTATGTTGTAAGAACACATTTCTTCGTGGTTCGTAGAATCGTTCTTTCGGGATTCGGTTCTTTTCAAGGTAAAGAAGTCCGCTGTCAACCTGATAGTTCTGTGATTCCATCAACAAATACTGCCAGTACAAATCGTCAAATGAACCACTTCCTGTAACTGCTGCCTTTTTCGCAGCTTTATTATGAGCGTACCGACTGACTTTCATTGCCATGTTCTGCGCATCTGGATTATCCTTGAAAGGAAGATCAATATTCATATTTAACAGCAGATCAAGACAGTCTTTCTGGTTTTGATAGACCGTCATATCATCATTGATGATTTGATTTAGGATTGCCCGATACCATTCAAGCGAGCCTTCTGTGAATTTTTGCATAAAAAATAGAGCCAGACCTCCTTTCTTCTTAGGATTTAGTCTGGCTCTCGTGTGGCTCTTTGACTGGTTATTCACTTGCTTTAAAGTTATATATAGGTTTGATAATATCAACTATTTCTACAGTATCTTTGATATTATCAATAATTTCTTGCGGTGGTTTGTAGGCCATAGGGCTTTCATCAATTGTGGATTTCTGAACGGATGTTGTGTATATCCCATCCATAGACTCCTTAAATTCTTCTAACGAGATGTTTTCTTTTGCTTTTGATCGGCTCATAATGCGTCCTGCACCATGCGGGGCCGAACAGTTCCAATCATCGTTTCCTTTCCCAACTGCAATAATGCATCCATCTCGCATATTCATTGGGATAAGAACTTTTTCGCCATGTCTAGCTGATATTGCGCCTTTACGAACAATGTTTGTATCGTGGTCAATATAATTATGAATTGTATCAAACCATGTGTTTCTTTGGAGCGTCCAATTCATAGTGTAAAATATAGCACTCTGTATGCATCGTCTGTTTATTCTTGCAAATTCTTGACAGATTTTCATATCATGCAGATATTGTTTTCTGTGTTCTCCTGTCAAGTAACACAATTCTTTCGGAATACCCAGTTTGTCTGGCTTCCATTTTCGTTTTAATTCATCAATACCATTTTGGATATCCCTGTGTCTTCCAGAATGCTTGTATTCTTTCACTAATTTCTGTATTTCAGTTTCAAGCTCATCTGTATCCTGTGCATCTTCTATGGCAATTTTCTGATATATTTCAGCTACTTGCTTCCCAAGGTTTCGACTCCCAGTGTGAATTACAAGATAATTCATCCCTTTCGAATCAGTGTCAACTTCAATGAAATGATTTCCGCCCCCAAGTGTACCAAGGCTCCTGCGAATCCATTCAATATTTTTGAGTCGAGAAAAACAATGAAGTTCTTCTAATTCTTCAAAATTTATGATTTCGTCACGTACGTTTCTTCCTGCCGGAACATTGTTTCTTATTACTTCGTCGAGAATTTTAAAATCTATTGTTCCAACGTCAGCAGGGATTTGTGTTGTAAGCATTCCACATCCAATATCTACACCAACAATGTTCGGAATTACTTTATCTCCAAAATCAGCAGTAAAACCAATTACACATCCAGATCCCGCGTGAACATCTGGCATGATTCGTACTTTGCATTCAGAAAATGCAGGCTGTTTTATCAATGTATAAATCTGATTTAATGCTTCTGGTTCGATATTATCTGTAAATATCTTCAAGTTGCTCATAATGGCACTCCTTTCTGGCTCTCTGACTGGTTATTATTCCCACAGAAACTTATACATTCACCATAAATTCTTTCCTACAGTTGCTTCCCTTGCATTTGTACGGCATCCGATAAATTTTCGTGGTCGGGAAAATCTTTAAGGCTTTCTTTCCGCAAAACGGACAGATCACCCACTTTGTACCATTTTCCATTTTAATTTGCGCTGAGCCGTCCCACGGCTCAGGTATATTCATGTATTCAGAGAAATCTACGCCTTCTGATTCGAGTGCTGTTTTAATGCTCATTTAATTCTTGTCTCCTTTGAAAAAATCTGTTGTAATCTGCGATTGAAAATTTACCTAAGGTTCCATAAATTACTTTTCCTTCAGATTTTGGAATCTTTGACAACATTTCTTTTGAAATTGGTGCTGAACTTTTTACATCTAAATCATCACAGATAAGGTATTTATTGCAATCACGTTCCACTCTTATTTACCGTTGTCCTTTATAATCAATGTCAAAATCGTCAAATAATTGTCCCCGATGTAATCTGCTTTCCATATTTTAGAAAGATTTCCCGTTTTGTTGTATATGACGGTCGTATTCCCTGCCAGAAGCAAGCGTCTGTCTGGATAGAACCTAGTCGGAATATTCATTCGGTGGCATTCTCCCTCGATATTGTATGTGGTGTCAAGAAAATCAATGTCTGAGCCTGAATAAATAATTCTCATCAGCTCAGCCCATGAATCTTTCTCAGATTCGCATATCGGTCAATCAGAACATCAAGTGTTGTATGCAACTGATTAATCGTGATGCAATCGGACTGGTGCCGTTCACTATACCATTGTTTACTGTGATCCGTATCAGATTGAGAAGATATCAGTGGTGATTGTGTCTCCCAAACACCTTTCATAACTTCTCTGGTTTGCAACTCATTTGTATATGCCATAACAATCGAATTGGCTTTTTCGAGTTTTTCTTCAAGTTCTTTGTTTTTTACTGCAAGTCTTTTATTTTCCTTTTCCAATTCCAAAATTTTTTTACTTTCAACACCATTCACCTGAAATTCCCTCCCGCTAAATTTTTGTAAAAATTTCCATGTCGTAGTTGTCTCTGATATAATCCGCGCATTCAGACAACTTTTCTTTTAAGAAAGGGTCATTTGCAATGTCTGGATGTATTGAATATAGTGTGCAACTATCTTTTTTACCGTCTTCCTGGAATTTCTTCCAGTTAAATGTCATTACGAACAGCGGAATTGCTTTGAGGTTTTTAGTTTTATATCTTATGTAGAGATTAAATATCTTTTTGAACACTAATATTCCCCCTATCTGGTTGAACTTAAAATGATTTTGTTCTTGCACTGCGGGCAAATAATGTATTTTTTCTTGTATCCGAATCCAGATGGCATATTTGTAGCAAAATGATTCTCTATATTTTCATCTTTCACATCTTCGGACTCGTCATAGCTCAATACTGCACCGCATTTGTCACAAGTTGCTTCTTTTAATGTACCAGGTTTTAAAATCTTAATCATTTTTCTCTTTCCTCCCTGCGCTTCATCTGACACTCGATCATCTTTGCTATGTTCTCACGTTCCTGTTTTATTCCATGTCCCTGACGGAATAACTCACATTCGAGAATATTTCCGCATCTGGAACACTCGTCTTTAATTTCTTTTCCTGCTATTTGCATTCCCATCCATCCTGTACCATTTTAGGCTTATATTCTTTTTCGGTATATCCTTCACCGTTGCACAAATCACAAGTGACTTTTGCTTCTTCATACCTGTCGCAGCATTCCCAGTATTGCGCACGATTTATCATTTTTATAACAATTCCTTTTCCATAACATTTCGGACATCTATGAATTTTATTTCCCTGTATTCGTTTTACAAGGTCATCAATAGTTGTTTTTCCACCATAGTCATCTCTCAAACATATTGCTTCATGAATTTTCATTTTCTACATCCTCCCAAAATTCGCAAACACAATCTGGTTCCGTAAAATCAGCGCAGTGTTCACTGTCGCCGTTGAAACATACCCATGTAAAATCGTCATGTTTCTTACATGTTTTACAACACTTTTCTTTTTGCATAATTAACACCTCAATTTAAAAAAGTCCAGTGCGCCGACTTGAACGGCATAAATCTCCCAACGAGAAGCACTGGAACCGAACGAAGTAAGAGAAAAATTCCAATGATTACAGTTCATTGGAATTGAAAAGGGAAGATTCGAACTTCCATGTACATCCCATGTCCAAAGACACATACTCACCCATTACGATGTACTATCCTCTGCGTCTGCCTTTTTATTGTATCGGGTTAATCACCGTCAATAGTTCCGCCACTTTTCAATCAGAGCATTATCACTCAATGCATCAAACGTCCATATAGGAGGGGATTTCCACCATTTTACTCTCATGCCGCCGGCTAAGGTCACCTAAGTTGTGGGTTTAAACCTATGCTACCACAATAGCGTCTACGTATTCTGCCACTATATGGAATTGGAAAGGCAGGAATCGAACCTGCGACACATAGCTTACAATGCCATTGCTCTACCACTGAGCTACATTCCATACCGCCTGTAACGGACAGTTCTCTAAAAAGAAACTGGGTTGATTCCCACATCACATGCTTTCGGACCGGATGAAAATATCTAGATAAGCATTAACCTTTCCATCGTAAAACGCATGAACTAGATGGTTCTTTTAGAATTGCCGACTATCACTTCTCACGGCCCGTGGTCTCATCTCTCTAAAAAGTTTTTTACGCAAACGCCTAGTGAGTTGTACGTTTACGCTCATGCGTAAATCCACCTGAACCATAGACTGCCTGTGAACAGACAGCTTAATTCTAAGCGGATCAAAGTGGAACGCCCGGAATCGAACCGGAGACCAGAGCGCGACTCTGCCAGTTTGCCACTAGCGTACATTCCACGAATTGCAGGAGGCGGATTTGAACCGCCGATCTCAAGGTTATGAGCCTTGCGAGATTCCACTTCTCTATCCTACCATGAGAGATTAATTAGAAGAATTATGTAATGTTTCGTAGAACAACGGCATATTCACTTATTGACTACCAAAGGAACAAAACTCATACCGATAAGAAATAATATGTTCGGAACTCGGACGTATACATTCCCATATTATTCCCATGCTTTCTTCCACTCTGAACTTTCAGTCTCTAATTAATCAATGGGAGAAGATGGAGTCGAACCACCCGAACCATAATGGCAACAGATTTACAGTCTGCCCCGCTACCTCTACGGAATATTCTCCCATAACCCGGAAACCCCGGGTTAGCAATATGTTTATCGTGTTATGCTTTCCACTAGGCTGCTTTATGCCGTGCCAGCCCCACGGAGTTGTTTCGGATTTGGATATTAATGTCTTTGTGTATAACAACAAAACCTTTTATATGTCTCTTGAAAACTTCCTGTCCTCAATGCGCGCTTATTGACGACAATTTAACTCGGAGACTGCACCGAATGGGGAATTATCTTCATCGAACAGGCTGTGCCGTTACACACCTTTCATGAAAACAATCCACATGCACTCATTCAACAGTTTTTTCTGCCTATAAAACGGATAGACAGCATATGGAAGAAATGGAAACTACAGGACTCGAACCTGTGACTTGTCGGTTATGAGCCGACCGTTCTGCCAACTGAACTAAGTTTCCTAAGCAGAGGGTTATTGCAGTTCAAGAGTAACTTCCTCTGCTGTTGCGATTCTTGCCCTCTCAGTCGCAACAAAGGGTCTAAATGCTGTTCTGCATAAGCAGAGTCCATCCGGGGCATTTGAAGCCCCTTTAATCATCCCCGTTGGGATAGATGGAACCAATTCGGATGGGAACTATATCATGGCTAAACAATATAGTCCGACTGGGCTAGTGGGATTTGAACCCGCGAATACAGCGGTCAAAGTGCTGTGCCTTACCACTTGGCGATAGCCCATTGCTTTCCGGGTTGGCGTTCCCGGAAATGTGATATATTCTGGTAATTTTAGAAAGCATCATAGCTATTAATATTGTTAAGTCCGCGCCAGTTACTTTGGGAAATTGTTCAATCATATTTCACTGACGCAGACCTAAGCTACTCTGGATGCCTCGACCTGTCAGATTCAAAGGCTTTCCCTAACCTGAGAACGGCAGGTTTCTGATTTTCTTGTATTTTCACCCGTTCAATCAGTATCGTGAACAGGGGAATTTGTATTGTGAATGCTAACCACATTGGGTTCTCCTTATAATCTAAAAATCACAACTGCATTAACCGCGAAACATATTTCCATTAATATAAATATTGCCGACGCTATTGGATTGCTTTTCTTTTCGGTTTCGTCCTGTGATATAAGAAACGCTAAAACCAGTAAAAAAAACGCGAAATCCAGCATGGCTGCTACGAATTTTGCTAAAATCATTCTCTTTGTTCCTCTCCGATCATAAAATCAAGAATCTTTCCGGCAGTTTCTTCTTCTGGCTCGAATGGTAAACCACAGGTACAATACTTCTCAATTGCTGTTTTAAGGCTTGCTTTGAAGCCATTGTAAACTTCTCCATGTGTAAGAAGTTCGTGCCTTAAAATGGCTATCGCGTGCGTAATAGTTGTAGAATTAGTATTGTTCATTCTTCAAGTCCTCCATTTCCTTTACGCTGATTCCGACTATCCCGGCGCTATCTTTGCTGTCTGTAGCTTTGAAATGTGCTTTGGGATGCTGCGGGTACATGAACTCAAACATGAGATAATTTGCTGCATCCACGAGATATTCTGTGTTTCCGGTAGAATTATATTTCTCAATACACCGTTCCATAGACGGAAGTGCCTGCACGTTCCCAGTTTTAAAATTCTTTCTGGCAGGTCCGTATTTATGATAACTTACCTCGACTCGATTCTTACGAAGTTCATCGAAGCGTTCACTGTATTCTTCTGACATATAAAAACCTCTTTTTTATTTTTTTGAGAAAAATTGAGTCGGCGTTTTGCCTATCTCATTCGGAAATATTGTTCCAATGCTTCTCTGGTGATCTGCGATACGCTCTTGCCGGTTTGGTTCTTCTCAGCTATGAGCTTTCGTTCTAGCTGTCCTGTGAGCCGGATTCGGATTGATTCGCCCTGAGGGTTATTCTTTTTCATAGGCAGTGTCCATCTTTACTGAAAGAATTGGTTCGTCATCAGTTTTTGCTAAAAGTGTGATGCCTTTGCCTTCTTTCCAAGGTGATGTGACTATCTGAATATTAGAAACACCAGTTTCGCTACAAATACTCAGTAACTGCCTGGCAATGTCCATTATTCTAAACCGAAGATATCCATCATTGTTTACTATTTTTTCCATCTTGTACCTGCCTTTCTGATATCGCCTTATTTATTTGGCAGAGAAACGGTTAAGGCTTACCGCTTGTCGTGTTGCAATCACTATCTCTGCCGTGGGTAACTCTTTTTTGTTTTTTGGGAAAAAATTAAATCACAGGTTTGTTTGTAGGCAACCATTAATCATCTATTTTTACCTCAAACATTATCATTGCCTCATAAAGTCTTTGAGGAATTTTCCCTTTATATTGATTAGCAATTTCTTTTACATGTTTTTCCTTTATTTCCTTATATCTAAGGAAAGCTGATATTTGGTCTTTGTGTTTGTCTTTAACATTTTTTCCATTTACGCTGCATGATGAAATAAAACACTCTTTTCCTCTGTATACTCCAATAGGTAAATCTCCTCTTCTGTTTCTGGACCTAACAAACAAAGTGTTTATTCGTTTTGGAACAAAAATACAGTATTCCGGACAATACATTTTATTTCCATGGCACAATATATCTTTGTCCAGATTCATTTCTTCGTTATCAACTCGATAAAAGTTTCTGTCATACCAACTTTTAAATGTTAAAAAGTCCAGCCATTCATCGCACACTACAATTTCTTGTTCTTTGTAATTTTTGTATTTCTGTTCGCTTGAATAACACCTTTTCAACATATTTCTCCAAGTTAAGAAACATTGATCTTTGGGGTTTGAATGGTTATTACTGTTTCCTTTACCATATACCATTTAGTGTTCCTTTCTGCGTAACTCCTTTTTTTGTTTTTTCGGGCGTTTCGGGTACTCACTCGTCCCATTCTAATACTTATATAGAGGGGGTCCCCGGTATCCATGCCGGACGCTACCAGGGAAGCCCGCCGCCCCATGGGTTCCCGCTTCCCTGGTTTAACGCTGACCTTTAATGGCCTGCGGCAGTGGTCAAGGGAATGTGTGAGAACGGTTATTTATCCTGAACATATGTATCTATACGACAAACTTCAGTTTTCTTTATAGATTGGTATACATATTGAACAAATAACATCATTTTATATTGTACATCCTATACAATTTACACTATTTAAGCTGTTTCCATGCTCTTTTGTCCGCCACCTGCGTACTTTTTAGGGTCTCTGATCTGTTATAATTCCGGCTTCTCCATCTCTGGAAGCTCCAGCGCTGCCCTGTGTTTGTCCGCGATCTGCTGTGCTGTCTGGTGTGGTATGCCGTCTTGCTGTGTCGTCTGCACTGGTGCTGTCTCTGCCATTCCATAAGCTGCTTTTGCGACAAAAATCAAGTTGGCATTTGTGCCAGGCTGATTGTTCAATCTATTGACTGTACAATTCTTGCAGATATCGAACCATTTTTTAACCGTGTCGCCGTGTGATGTGCTTGCCCTGTACTGTCCATTAGACCATTTAGTAAACGTTCTACGTTCTATTCCTACCAAAAAGCTAAATACTTCTAATGTTGGTAACACTCCATATTTAGTACATATTCTCACATATACACTAAATATATTATCTAATAATTCTATATCCTCTGTACCTGGTTTCGGTATTCTATCCGCAATATAAAAGATCATATCCACAAAACTATCAGCAACAACAGCTTTATATTCTTTCTGTGTATCGAATTCCTCTGGAGTTACTTGTAACACAGTGTTTATATATTCATCCACAAGCCTGTATATATCATTCTCATATACTTCTATTCCCTGTTCTGTTACTGTTGTATTACTCTTTTTCACTGTATCACCTCCAAAAATTGAAATAAAAAAAGACGACAAAAACACGTTATGCAGATACATTCCGGGACTTTTCTAAATCCCTTTCTTCTTTCCGATCTGCTCGGTTTTAATCGTCTTAAATAGTCTTATTATTCTTATTGCCTTTCGGCTTATTCAATTGTTAATTCTGTTTTATCATACTTTTATATCACTGTCAACAGTCTATTTAATTTTATTTTTACCGTTACATTACTCTTATTAACTCTATATATCTATACGGTACTGTATAGCATATATATATTAATAAACTCTAGGTCTCTATAATCTTGGAGGGGATTATATAGACAGTTATTATATATTTATACGCAATGTAATACCGTCATTTTCCGTCTATTAAACACAAAAAGCCAGACCTTCCGGCACCTTGTCCGGCGTGATCTGGCTGCTAAATTCTTATTCTTTTCGCGCTCTGGCTGTCGCTCCCCTCCTGAGTTCCGTCGCCTGTCGTTGATTTAATTTTATCCACATTGGTTTCAAAAATCAAGACCCAAAATAAAAAAATTTGCTTGACAACTTCGGCGGTTTTGTGCTAAATATATTTCAACAACTTCGGCGGCGGGGTTGTTCCCCCTCATTCATTACGCCGCCAGAATAAGACAACAAAAGCCCCCGGGATTATCTCTCAGGGGCTTATTTTTTTGCGTTTACGGAACTAAATTTACATCATTCTCAAATATCACTCCCGTTTATGCGCTGTTTATATTTTATATCATTGTTCGTAATTATGCAAGTTCTTCAATGTTTCCGGTACGGCAATTTTCAAAAATTCCGTCACTTAACTGGCCATTAAATTCACGTTCACATAATTCGGTGCTATCTCTTGTTATCCTGATAATCGAATAAAGATTTGAGCCGGTCTTGTCGGCGTTCTCTATCTCGATAATTCTCACGCCGTCCTCTTTGCTGCTCCAATCGTATTTTCTTGACGGTGAGAAGCTTTCTTTTAACCGGTGACCGCCATAATTTCCGCATACTTTCCATGATCTCGTAACTGCCATTTTTATTCCTCCCTTATCTGTTCTTCGTATTTTTTTATGAGCCATTCCGGGACCGGTTCGTCTCCGTCGTCACCCCTGTATTTGATCGGGTCAATATTGTTTGTGAAACACCACTCCCAACTGTTATAATCGTCGCCGTCTTTTGATACGATGTAGAATATATCATATTCGCTGTCCACAAATGCCAACGTATATGTTGCATTCATTGTGTACAACATGATATACATGTTTCTCCTGTATGCGTACGCCATTTCTAACGGTGAATCTTCACCGCTCAGAAATCCCATGAACATTTCAACATCGTATGAATCTTTTGACAGTTTATTATAATAGTCATAGACTATTTTATCCCATCCGTCCGGGAAAAGTTTACGATCTTTTATTTCCTCATTATCTTCTTTAGCCATTTTGTAAATGGTTTCAAGTTTTACTCTCTTAATCATTTTCTTACCTCCGTTTTATTTCAAACGCTTTACAATGTCCCCATCGTAATGATCAGGCGCGCCTTCGTCTGGGTTGACGCTCTCCAGAACGTAAAATGCTGTTCTGTGTTTCTGGTCATATCTGGTTAATTGGTTCCATTGTCCCTCTGCTTCCCGGAGGGCTTCCACCTTATCCTCAAATTCATAGGTAAAACAATCACCGTCTGTAATCCATGATGATATATTTCATTGTTCTGACTCCTAGTCAATCCCGGTAACTTTAACCCGAGTCTGTAAAATATCCTCCGCAGATTCCAGAATCTCGAAGTCAACGATGTATTCCTCGCCATCCTGATATACGGCGATTGCTCCAGACTCCAACAGTTCTTCCCCATCTCCGTTTCCGTCCCAGAGCTGACCGAAGAAATATTCTTTACCAGTTTCAATTGTGTCCTCTGTTCCGAGGACGTAGGATAATGTATTTAATTTCATGCTGATTTCCTCCTTAATCTTCTACCGTTTTCAGAAAAGTTCTATGCAGTTTTCTATTTCCGTCATAAGCCGAAAAACACGGCTTTTCATTTCCTTCCAGTACCTCGTTAATGGTGTAATTCGTCCCCCATGGAGCTGTCACCATCAACTCGCCCATGTAGTTCTCATATGGTTCCCAACCTTCCGGGGTTTCCACTGTGATTTCATCACAGCAAGTAGCTGTCGAATCAGGGTTTCCATATGTGTATACGTTTCTTTTCTCTGCGGCTAACACGCCGTAATTGCAATAGATTTTGATTTTCATTTTTTCCTCCAAATTTCCAAATCCAAGGTTTCCAAGTTACCAGGGCGACCGCCCCAGCCCGACCGGCTATTTGATGCGCTTTCTTTAACTGTCTTTATTCTAGCATTTTGTGCCTTAGATGTCAAGCATTTTTGTGCCTTATCGCAAAATTTTTTCTTCTCTTTCCAACTTCTCGGCAACTGCCAATTTTATAAAGTCGTTTATGCTCTTGTATCCTGCTTTCATTATCGCTTCTTTTGTACCGATCTTAAAGCGACAATTTACGCGTTCAAATTTATCATCATATTTATATACCGCTCTTTTCTGTGCTTCCGGTGTCTTTGTTTTCTCTGCCATGCTGTTTTTACCTCCTTATTCTTGTAATGAGTATATCATTTTGTGCCTTAGAAGTCAAATGATATTTTTTTCTTCCTTATATATAGCATTTTATAACACTTTCTGGGTTTCCAAAATGAAACAATATGCACAATTTACCTGTATATTTTGTGCCTTAGATTTAGTTATTCTGTATATTGATTTTGTGCCTTAGATATAGTATTATATAACCATCAACAGAGAACAAACAACCCGGACACAGAGCCGGGAGAACGGAGAAAAAACATGATTAAATTTTTAGACTTATTCAACACAATGCACTGTGATTTCTTCGAAATCCAGAAAGGTAGAAAAAGCGAGCTTGTAGAATGGGAAATGAGCGGGAAAATGCTTCAGACCTGCAAAAAATATTTTGATGATCGAGTGATTGATTTCTATATTACAAGATCAAAAAAGAATAACGAGTTAGGGCTTGTTATTAGACTGGAGGAAATAAAAAAATGAGATATAACATCTATCTGGGGCAGATTGAAAAGGCCCACACAAAAAGAAAATTGGCGAAGCTCCTGGACCTGATTGGGAACGACTTCGCCGGGATTAACTCCCGGCAGTATGAAGAATTAAAGTTTCTGATTCTGTACAAAATGGCGGCATAAAAAAAGAATCCGGACGAAAAGCCCAGATTCCCCCACAGTATAAATTGTAAATCATTAAAATATCAGCAAAAACAGAATATCACAGAAAAGGAGAAAAATCAATGTGTAAAATAATTCCTTTCCCGGTTCAGGAGTCAACCGGATTCATAAACTTAAAACAGTTCTTCGAGGTTTCTGGAACTGTAAAAACCACAGAGTTTTACCTTGGAACTGCTGAAGAATTAGCAAGGCAAAACAAAATAACACAGTCCGAACTGCTGACACTTCGTAGAATCGGGCGTCAAAAATTAAAGACATTAGAGAGCCAGACAGCCGCCCCGGTTGCCGCTCCCGGGTTGTATATGTACACGCCGGAAATGGGGCAAGAAAAGCCAGAATGTCAAATTGACGCAAGTCTGAGCTATTACGGTGATCACTGGTTTTTAACAACTGAATTGAATTTAAAAGGGCGCGGGATTCGCCTTGATAAAACGGAAAACAGTATAAATTATTATATTGTCACAGAACGCGCTTTTGAGAAACTAAAAGCAGAATACAGTATATCTAAAGTTAATTATTTAGATTGATCTCTTCGGCGGCGGTCAAGCCGTAGCCCCAACGCAACCGCCGGACTTCAAAAAAAATAAAAAGAGAGGTAAATAATATGGCATACGCAACAGTAAAAATCGAGGGAAACAAAATCATTTCTACATCTTTATGGAATACACATATTTTTGAAATTGTGGAGAAAATCCCGGGTAACTACATTGTTTGGAATATTGGTGAAAACATGGGGACTGATCTTTATATTCCTATTTGCCAGATGCTCCGCCCGGGAGATAAAGAAGATTTTTCCATTAATCCCGATACATTGAAAGCTGTTCCGGTTACTTCTAAAGAATACAAGGCACTCCAAAAAGCCGCATCTTACGGTGTAAGCAGTTTGAAAACTGCTGAAAAAGCGCTGAAAAGTAAAAGACATGGTTATATGTCAGACAAGAAAAGGGGGCTTGCAGCTCTTACAATTGATATTTTCAAAAGACTTACGGAAAATTAGGCTGACAAGCGTACCGGGGAGCATTTCCCCGGCGGCCTTTTAAAATAAAATCAGGAGGATTAAAACATGAAAAATTATACTGTTATTACAAGTAAAGAAACCTGCACCGGGCTAAACTGGGTTATAGATGCAAAATCCCCGCTTTCTGAAGCTGATCAGAATTTTTTAACCGAATTTGACCTGCCTATATTTTTTAATGAGATTAGTTGCTATTATTGGTCTTATGACAAAAAGTTACCGTCTGGGCGGTATCTGGAAAATATGAGTTTCTCCGAAGATTTAAAGACTGTAAAAGCGACAGTTTTATAATTTCAGGCGTAACGGTTCCCGCCGGGTTCGATTCCCGGCAACGCCTTTTATAACCTGGCTCCCATGGGTAAAGGGAAGAAAGAAAGAAAGAAATGAGAAAATATAATTATTCAGAAATGGGTGCTATTTGGCGTGATCACGCCCGGAAAATAGTTGAAAATGGTGTTTTTATTGCCAATGATGGCAGTAATTGGGATTTATGGGAACATAACGGGACTGTGTATAGTATTCCTGTCGAAGGCTCCGGCTGCGGTGCGTCTGTCTGGTGCGGTGTCAAAAACCTGAGACAGCATTTATACGGGCTTATGCATATTTGCGGCCGTTCTTCCCTTATTCCGAGTTGCTGGGAAAATGTTAATGCTGATTTTTTAGCATCACTTGGCATTTGTTAAATAGGGGGGAGCGGTATTATGTCAAAAGCTAAAAGAAAAAAATTAGAACAGGCTGCGATTGAGATTGTAGCCGGATCGATGGAATACATTGGAGAATATGACCAAATTTGTAAAGAAGCTGCAAGTCTTACAGATTCGGAACTATTGAATTTTTTAGAAAAATATTCTGATTTAGAGCAGTAAAACACTGCTCTTTTTCTGGTGTCCTGCATCCGCTCCGGGCGGCGGTGGTTCGTGACCTGTGTTGGGACTTCTCCGGGGCTTACGCCCCGGTTTGATGCACATTGACAATTATATATAGCTATATCGACTTCTATTTGACGTTTTAACGGCTTTTAGCGTGATTCTGGTATATTTATCACAAGTATATAAAACTGTCTTAAATATTCAAATATCGAGTTAATAACAGGGATTGACGTCAGAACATAACGGGGTTATTATTATTCTGTATAGTTGTGCGGACGCTTTGCCCGGTCTGGTCTTTATACTTCCAGACTGTGCGAAGCTATGCGGGCTTTGTTCGTGATCGCTCCGGTGGTCTTATTTCTGTACGCTTTTAGGCGTTTTACTTGGACGGTTGTGCCTTAAATACTCATATAACGCCGTATTTGGATTTTTGAGCGCGTTTTATGTGATTTCTGTATATTTTACCATAACTGCGCAAAAATGTTTTTAAACGCATTTTACAACGTTGCACTAGAATTAGCTTTGGTTCTGGCGGTGTCTGGCGCTGGCTTTACGCTTCCGCAGCTGCTCCCGGCCTGCTTCCGGGCTTATCCCCGGCGGGCTGTGTTGTTGGCTCCGGTTTGTCAGATCATGCAGGGCGGCGGGGCTTCCGCGGGTTCCTAGCGACAGCCCGTTACTGATCGGCTGGCGGTTTCCGGGACGGTCCCGGGATGAGTCAAGAGTACTAAGGAAATGTACGACAAGTCAGAAGCAGCATCAAAACCGGTCCAGCTTGAACTGGGAAAATCTGAAAAAAATCGCAGAAATCTGAAACTAATTCAGACCTGCGACTTTTTATTTTTTGTGCATTCTGTATATAATTTTCTATAACATAGCTTGGCGCGATGTAAATTTTTCACTTCATCACATTCAATTCATCTTTTCCAGTCATGTTTCTTCGCCCCACAATACTGAAAAGTCTGCTTCGGCGCTTCTTCTGCCGACCGGTTTCTTTGTTCCTTCGTTTTGCTGATCCGCTACTGACTGTTCCCATGGTCCTTCCTTTCTGAACATCTCCTTCATGTTCTGGCTACGCGAATTGAGGTTTATTATTGGCACATCCACATTGAGTTCGTCCGGCACGATACCCACGATCACAACCTTTGTTGGCTCTATTGCGTCTAGCATTTCCTTGAAATTCTCACAAAATTCCAATCTGGCAGACTTAGACCGCACTCTCCCATTGGTACAACATGATACAGTGCTCCTGTGCGGCGTACCGTCGAAAATCCACGGCATTTCCTTTGGGCTGATAACATTTACTGACGGTATTATATTAACGCCTAAAATCGCAAAATAGAAGCCTAGAGCATGATTCCTGTATAGGTTATATATATTTAGTGCTGTTGGCATTCCAGACGCGATCGTGAAATCTGGGCTGCAAACTGAATGAAAGCATTTCAGATGCTCAATGTACTGGTCTGGCTGATTCCATACCTGTAAGAAACTCTTGTCGTCAATATAAAAATTCACCGTCAAGTCCTTATGTCCTTTTAATGATCTGGATTTTGAAGAAACGAAGTCTATGCTTTTCTTTGGCGCCAGCTGCATCGGCGGAATAACCGGTATCTGGTACGGACCATCCAACTCTGCTCCGGTTATCAGGTATTCTTTCATTACATCATATGCGGTATGTATCACAACATCACCTCCATACAACCATATTAACATAATTTTGACAACAAAAAAAGACCGCATTTCTGCCGTCTACGATGGTTTTACCTGTGTCTCACATACAAGCTTTCCTCCTATGGTTTTAATTCGAATGTTTGTTCCTGTTCCCTAGCCTGTTCCCTCGGCTATTTTGCATACCCCTAAAAAGCACAAAAAACCTTGATTTTACAAGGTTTTAGTTAGCAGCCAGTACGGGAATCGAACGTATCTTTAAACTGCTATCTTTCCTATAAAACCAATGCTTCTAACTTTTTACAGGGTGTTCCTTTTTGTTCCCTGACTGTTCCCTCTCGAAAAATCTATCTTGATACTACCATAAATTCATCTATGCTGTCCATGATTTTTTGTTTCTTCTTGAGATCCTTTCGGTCTCTGTGGTAGTAGTTCTCGGAACATGAAATATTTGTGTGGCCCATCTGTGATGTGACCATCTGATTATCTATGCTGTGATCGAGTAATATTGTGCAATATGTTTTCCTTATTTTATGCGGTGATTTTTGAATACAGCCAGTTTTCTTGCACACTGTTCTTAACCGGTTCCTGAACGAATAAGTATTTAATCGCTTTCCATCTTTGGAAAATATATATTCGCAGAATGTCGACATATTTCTAAGCTTCTGTAATATCCATATACACCCCTGAGGAACCACTACATTTCTTACGCCTGCTTCTGTTTTCGGAAAGTCTTTTACTTCAAAAATGCCTTTATGGTTTTCAAAATGCCTTACTTCCGTTCTCCTGACTTTAATCGTACTGATATGTGGTAGCCAGTCATTCCATTTCAAAGCACATAGCTCCCCAACTCTCAGACCAGTTACAAACATAAGCATGATGCCAAGATTTACTATATCCTGATTGTCTTTCAAGTAGTCAATCATCCTGTCCATTTCAGCGTCGTTGAATACTTCTTCCGAATCTTCTTTGATATTTCTTTTGAAAGATTTATCGGTGACATCCAAATCATAGAATAATTCCTGCACGTTCCAATCAATCAGCTTGTTGCGCTTCGCCCATTTCAGGGTACCTCTGGTAATTGTCTTAAGATTGCAGAAAGCTTTTGCGGTTAGATTGTGTTCGCTGATCTGCTCTTCCAGGAAGTTGCTGATATCCTCTGACTCAATGTTTTTAATTCTGCGTTCGCCCATGTCCCAAAAAAAGCGATTAAAGTCCTGCTGATATCTCTGATAAGTTTGTATTGAAATCTTATTCAGATCAACCTTGCGCTGCGCCCATTCCTCGAACACACTCTTAATCTTTGGATTTTCTGCTTTCTCACGGTGTGTCTTTACAATCAAGTCCTCTAAATCCTGCTTAGACCGACGTTTGAACATCTTCCGCTGTCCGGTTTCGTCATAAGTCATACGGATTTTCCAATATCCGTCAGATGCCTTCCATATGCTGTCCCTGTATTCTTTTAAAATTTCTTCCCTTTTATTCATTTCAACTTGCTCTTGTATGTGAGACAAATTGATGATACCATTCTCAATTGCATATTTCAAGTCGTCATTATTCATAAAAAATAAGGAGGAACCGGGATATCCTTTCGCTGGCCAGCGGCTCCTCGTTCCTCCTTTCTTTCACACATAATCAAAAATATTCATCTGTCCTTCCGGCATATCATCTTCAAGATTGAAGAATTTGCAGGCAATAAAATTTCCATGCCAGTCCCGATCACCGCCGTACATCAGACATTTTTCCTTCTTTCCGTCCCTATAAAATCTACATTCAGAGCACTTATGCTGATATGCAGTTCCTCCGGAACGTCTGTACATTTCACTTATTGTTCTCATCTATACATCCCCTGTATCATTTTTGCTCTGATATGCTGTGCTATATGTTCCCGGACAGATTCTTCTGGAAATGGAATTTCAAGTGAACGTTCCAGAATCCTATTTGTGATCCTCTCATCGTATTTCAATTCTGCTATCTGGCAGTTACTTGTGAATATAGTAACTTTCCTGTCAACATATCGCCCGTTGATAATGCTATAGAATCTTTCGTTAATCCATTCTTTTCCAGAATCAGCGCCGAAGTCGTCAATGATAAGGATTTCTGTTCTGGATAAATCCTCTATCAACTTTCCCTCTGCATTCTCTTTGGCTCCCCATGTGTTCTTGATCTCATCAAGAATTCTGAGAGACGTGGTGAATTTGACAGGCTTCTGGTATTTTTTCATGATCTCATTTGCCAAACTGCATACTGTTTTGGTTTTGCCAGAACCTTTTGCGCTCGAGAAAAGATATAATCCTATTCCTTTCTTCTGCATATCAGGAAGGTTTTTAAACCAATAATTTACCGCCTGAGCCGCCTGAGAAAATACTTTTCGGCTCTCGGCGTTCAAATATACACTTGACTTCAAATCATTGAAATTTGAGCCTTTAAACACGTTTGGAATCTCTGCAAATTTCAATTGATTTTCAAGGATTGTTCTCTTTCTGATTCCGCAAGGGCATTCCTCACAATAAGGAATACCACTTGCATCTCTTACCCATCTCCACCCGCTATCCCCGCATTCAGGGCATTCAAGCGAACGGGGTGTCTGATTCTTCTCCGTTCCATTCTCCAAGTGGGATGATTGGTTCGACATTTCTTTGAGCTGCGCCAGTTCCATTTCGCATATCCTCCCTGTTATGGTATTTGTTTTCGAGTATTTTTAAGAAGTTGTTTGGTTTCACGAACCATTCAAAATTTATCATAAAATCAGTTTTCTTTCCCATGAGGAAGTCACTGTTTTGTACATTTTTCAATGCTTCTATTACCTTGTCTATGCCGTATTCTCGGATTCTTGCTTTCAGCATTTGAGTTCGCCTTGCTGTCATTCTTGCGATTGGTTGAATACCGAACTGCTGAAGCTTATTCCACTCATCAACTACTTTCTGCACATCACCGGGCTTGACTAAATCTTTTTCGCAAGAAATCTGTTCTGGAATTTCCGGCACACATTCTTCTTCTGACAATTCTTTCTGGCGTTTTCTATGCTCGGCAACTCGTTTTCTTGTCTGCTCTCTGATTTTTTCAAGTCCGTCAATGTTCTGGTGTTCTTCCCATCCGGGGATTGAGAGTAGTGTTCCGTCTCTGGTTATCATGCCGAATTTTTCAAGAATTGTAAGCGCAAGCTCGATCACACTCTCGTCAAAGTCCAGCTCGTCAGCCAGCATCTTGTTTGTATATGGAATATTCTCTGTCAGAAAAATAATTCCGTTTGAATTACAACGCCCTGCCATCGTCAGGAGCATCATCCAGATCAGAACGATATTGTTTCCTTCTGGAAGTTTTCTGATATGCCGGATTTTCTTGTTGTCGAACATATCTATTTCTAATCGAATCCAACTCACCTTTGTCATTTAGCCACCTTCCCGTCTGGTAAGGACGTTTTCGCCCTTACCGCATTGATTTTCGAATGAATTTCTCCATTAAAGAGTCTACCCAGTTTTCTGTGTGCTTTTCACAGGTATTATCTTCCTCTATCAGGATGCCTTTGCGGTCACACAGCCCGTTTTCGTTTTCAACACAAGTTTTGCATGTTTTATCTATCATAATTCCTGCCCTTTTTTAGAATAAATAAACTAAAAGTGTCACATAATGTATAATTTGGTCTGCCATGTAACTTATCTTGTTGTATCGTGCCTTTAAAGGGTCAATTACTATATGCATAATCATTACAAAAGCAAGTTTCCATGAGCACCCGAACACTATGTAAAAAGGAATTGAATAAAGAAGGCAATGAACCAGTAAGTGATACCAGTTTTCTCCTTTAGTTTTTGCGATAAAATCGTTTTGAAGAACATAATCTCCGATCAAGTGGCATATTATCAGTTTATATATTATTTCTATCATTTTTACTCACTCCAATCTAATTTCTGCCCGCATCTGTTACAATAATTATTCATACCAATATACGCATGATGTACCATACTGGAATGAAACATATCTTCTGGGATATCACTATTGCATTTAAAGACTACATCATTATCCGAAAACTCAATAATATGCAGTCCGCATGATGGACAGATGCAAGCATATAAATTAACATCGTGGTATTGGTCATATCCTACATCCTCGTAGCTCACTTTTCTGCGCATCTGCTTTTTTAACGCTTTAACTGCTAATTCTAATGCTTTACGATATTCAACAATTCCTGGGACATTTGTCCAAACCTTTTTAGCTAAGTCAATGCGTTCCCGTAAGTTTTTAATTGCTTCTTCTGGTTTCATATTAATCCTCCTAATGATTGTTTTTCTTGGAGAAATTATAGTCAATAAACAGTGTTTTCTTTTTACCACATTTCTTGCATACTAGAATAGTTTCTCCGTCTTTTACCCAATGCCACTCAATTTTATATACATGTGGTTTACAAAGACATTTAATCTTACAGCCATTCTTTCGCCATCTGTTGAATTTGCTGATTATTGCATACAATAGTATGTAAACAGCAAGTCCAACTACGCACATTCCCAGCATCATAAAAATTTCTTTTATCGCTTCAATCATTCTTCTTCATCTCCTCCAACTTCTTTTCAGCTTCTTCACGGGTGAGGAATACATTTTTCCCAATCATTGACAATGGGATTGAAAAAGTTTTCTCACGCTCTATGTAATCACTTTCTGGCCCGGTCTCATCATCAATCCATTCATACAACCACTTCGCCTTAACCGCAATCTTTACCCAGTTCCTTTTCGCAAACCTAAATGAAACAACTCGGCTTGAAAATATGAGGGGAATCTTATTGTCTGTGTCTTCATAGTATTCCATATCCTCTATTGGAAGTATTGTGCTATCTACATAAACAATATCTCCAACCTTGCACGGCAATCTCACAAGCAATCCCTGTTCTTCTAAGTCCTCGTAGTCGGCAAGTGCATTCATTACATCATATTCTCTTTCTCCCTCAAAACAAGCATCTGGGAAATCACTTCCGTCATGTATTGCAATAGCTTTTTCACCATCACTAGTAAATCTTTCAGTCCATCTATCCATTTACTTCACCTCTTTCAGTTTCTCCACCGCCAACTTCAATGATTCTACAAATTCATCATTTAACGCTGCGCGATCTGGGTTCTCAATAAATTTTTCAAGAGTGTCAATTGCTTTCTCTTCGGGTGTACAAACTGTGAATTTTCCTGATTTCGCAATTTCAAGAAGTTCATCAATGCTATTTCCCCAATTATATGTATCGCACAAGCTCTTGTTGCACTTGGCTGACCACAATGTGCATTTTAAGCAGCTACGTCCTTTGCAATTGCGCGTATCTGCAATCCACTCAGCAAACTCTCTTGCCGTCATTTCTTTCATTCCGAGGAGTTCTGAAGCTTCGTAGAAAGTGTAATCTGGCCAAATACGTGCGCAATAAGCAATATCTTTGGTTTTGCAAAATTTTAAAACATCTGGGAATCTTTGCGCTAGTAATGGTTTACAATCGTCTTTTGAATGCCAATGAAACCCCTGCTTTTTAGCTTCTTTGAGAAGCATTTCATTTTCTTCTTTAGTCCTAACTAAAATACATGTATTTCTTAAATTAATCATTTATTTCACTTCTTCTTTCTCAATCCATCTCCACCAGAGAACTATATACACCGTTTTTCTGAAAAGTAAACCACATCTCTCTTTATGGATTGAATCAAAATTTTCTCGTCCAATCTCCATTGCTCTTTTTCATGCCTGATCTAATGTTTTACACGGTTCTTGACACAGAAACCACATGTTCTTTCACCTCTTATCGCTTTCTTTTTATCGCTCGTTTTTATCGCTTGTTTATTTTTATCGCTTGTTTGCCACGTCTTGACCGCATCTATATCCACATACCTTGTTGCACCCAATACAGCACTGTTCTGTGCAAGGTTCTTCATCTTCGCCTTTCTGTATCTCGTCTAATATTAGACTCTTCGCCGTAAACATTCGCTCGCATCCAGTATCGGTCATCCAATCGCAATCATATGTACGATTCTTGCCTTCTGACTGTGCAATACAGGCATCACACCCGATTGATTCTTTCAGTGAACAGTTTACGTACCCGTCTTGATACACCGATATGTTCGCCTGTACGCATTGTTCGACTGTCTCTCCCTCGTATTTAACGTAATGTTCGCATTCTTCTGACGGGTAAAATATACCTCCCCTGCACCAATGCGCCTGCTCTCCGGGCTTTTTCCAGTTAGTCCATCCCTTTCTTGGCGGCTTGTCCGGGGATGCCTTGTTGTACGGATTAATTTCTGCCCGGTGATCATCGTAGCAGCCACCATATCGGCAACGTGACGACCACCAGTACAGGCAGCTTTTACAGCAACAACTTTCACATGTCATTTCTGCTTTTGGGTGTTCCAGACTTTTAAGATAGTCAAGTAGTTCTATTTGACCTTTCATAATTCTCCTGTGATCTCATCAATACACTGGTTCCAGCCCTCCACAAATCCAGCATCAAACGTATTGGACGGATAATCTCCATTGTCTTTCTCTGGCAAATCCATAAGCGGACACCAATCAGGTCTTGATTTGCTTTCGCAATCATAATGTTCTTCTGTCATCAGAATTACATCATAATCTAAACAGTCAGCTAATTCACAATAACCCACATATTCAAGTTCGCCGCAGTATGCAGTTCCGAACGGGCAGTCATAACAATTCTCTGGTGTATCTATTACTAATACTGATTTACTCATCTGATTCCTCCTGTTTAGAAAGTAGCTCGAATCTTTTCTTCTGCTTTACATTTGGATATTTCTTTCTGTCCACATCACTCGTAAACATACTTAACGGTCTGCAGTATGTTACAATTGGGTCCGCAAAACATTTATAGATCACCATGATTTCATCAGATTCTGTATTCACTGCAAGATCAGTAACAATGTAGATTCTTCCTTTGAAATGTCTGTATCTTCTTCCTTCCATGCTATCTCTTAATTCTTCTAAAATTTCACCTGATACTTTATTCATTCAACTCCACCACCTTTTATAATTTCGATTGCTCTATCAATTGTATTTGCAATGTTTTTATAAGCACAATCTTTATATGCATCGCCTGTATTTGCAATTGTCAAGAAGTATCTCATTTTTAATTCTTCTAACCGCTCCACAACCTTATCTACATCAAATACCGTTGGCTGTTCATCTATAATCTCCTTAGTTGATTCCATGCATAATCTACACATATAATCATTATCGTCTTTTTGTTTTTCAATAACTTCTTTTGATCTGTCAGCGTCGATCAGTCTCATAAGTACCCTCCTGTTTTACATAATCTGGGCATTCTTCCGCATATTCATAACTGTCCATATCATCACATCTGCACTGGCAGGAATCCTGCTTAGTACAGCAGATGCAGCACTCTGTTTCATCGTCTGGGCAGTCTAATTTACAATATCCCATTTAATCCTCCTTATATGGCTTTGGAAATATTTTCTTGCAATTCGATTGTTTGTTCTTATATTGCTCACTCATTGGAATCCACCTGCAATTAGGTGGCTCATAGATACCGTTAACATCTATACGGTCAATCGTAAGGTTATCGGAATATCCATTAGTTAAAGCCCATTGTATAAATGTATTTTTATCATTTCTCCATTCATCGCACACAACAATCCCACGTTTGCCATAAGCATTATAGTGAATGTCTTTTTCTCTATAGCACCTACTCATCATCGCTTTGTAACATCCTAACAATCTACTTCCAGTCATTCCGTGCGTAATATTATTTTTGCTCATTTCTTTCAGATGCTCCTTGGCTAGACATCCGCATGAGTGATTTGTTTTCCTTGTTAAAACGTCCGCACTCGTTATGCATTCATTCCCACAATCGCAAGTACATCTCCACATGGCATAATGCCTGTTTCCTATTCCAACAAACTCGATTGCTGTTAATTTACCAAATCTTTCACCCTTTAAATTCTTTACTTTCCCCATTTAAACGTCATCTTCTTTCATTGGATTCGGAAGCGGCATCCATGCCACAATATCTGTCCAATCAATTTTATCTTTGCAATTTGTACAATCTGCAAAAATCCATTCTTTTTCAAATGTCCAATATGCCATCCAGCAAAATCTTCCATTTGTAACCAAAAAACATTTTATATAAGCCATTTTGATCTCTGGCAATCTCTCACTCACCGGAATCCAACCATTTTCTTTCTCATCCTGTTCCAGATCAGCAAGAAGTAATTCTACAATTTTTGAGATATTATTTTTCGAGAAATAAGCTCCGTTCCCTGTGTTTTCCACCTCATTCTTCAGTTGAATTAATCTGTCTTTAATATGGCTCATGCTCCCACCTCGCTATCTTCTGGCATCTGATAATCCGAATGTCCATTTACATAAGCTTCCTGAATCATATCCAGTACTTTCATGGCTTTTGCTTTGGTGGAATATTCTCCGAGCAAGCAGCACCAACTCATATCTCTTCTTGCACTTATTACTCCACCCGAGACTTCGACATCGAATAAAAGTTCAAGTGTAGCTAAAACTTCCTTATTCTGACTTCTGATTAACATTTTGCGTCCTCCTTATAATCCTCAATCGCAGCTATCTTATCCTCGTACATAGCGATTGCTTTTTTGAGCCTGCTGATTTCAACGTTATATTTTTCTAAGAATCTATCTTTTACAAACTGATAATTCGGTACTGCCAACACAATGTACGGCGTTGAATGACCAGAAATTGTTCCGATATCTTCCTTTTTCACATACCCAATGTAGATTCCGTCTGGAAATCGAGTTACTGCTTTGTAGGTTTTTGGCTTCTCAATCACCTCGCACTCCTCAACTCTGATCTTGAAAATATAGTCTCCTAATGTTTGGGTTTCTGGATTGTATTCTCTGTTGCTGTCCAAAATGTAGAAATATAATTTCATTTTGCGTCCTCCTGCTTCTTAAAATCCATCTTCAAATCATAAATAAACTGGCAAAGTTTCTCTGCTACATCATCTGCATTTTCTACGTTTGCAAGCTGTCTGACATACTGCTTACCGCACACAACACAAGTTAATTTTCTGATTGTTTCCTAAACCTGCCATGCGATAATGGTAGAATCAAAAGCATCCGTCATTAAAGAATCTCTTCCGTTTCCGTTGTCGTCTCTGAACCACTTTTCTCTCGGCGCTTTTAATGTGGTTGCAACATCTTCTCTGGTAAGACAACCTTTGTATTTTTCGTCAATGCGCTTTTCCAGTTCGTCCAGAAGCTCCTTCTTTTCCTGTTCTGTCATTTCACATCCTCCTTATCTTTCACTCTTTTATTCCATGCTTCTATTGCATATTTGGGATTGTTATAATGTCCTGTACCGCAAAGACAGTTACCGCATCTTACAAGATACTGAGCATTACCTAAATATCCCATTTCATCATCGGTAAAAATTTGCGCCTCTTCTCCACAAAACGGACAAGGTTTTAATTTCTCCATTTTCATCCTCACTTTCCCCATGTAAGCAACTGACACGCTATTGTGCAGTCCTCCATGA
>OGGT01000219.1_pt1 | contig 37520 bp, 28 predicted proteins | sample 1571311 | NCBI WGS metagenome assembly OGGT01 (sample SAMEA2581931, study PRJEB24529) | metagenome | biome: Human gut stool | place: China | collected 2011
AAGTTGAGGTTGGAATGCCCAAATACTCTTCACTCTTCACCCATTTGTCGTAACGTATTGTTATACTGATACTTACGCGCTGAAGAGGCGCTCTGACTCTTCACCCTCTCTTCACCCTCTCTTCACCGCCTGGTGCTATGAGGGTGAAGAGTAGGTGAAGAGTGGGTGAAGAGTAGGTGAAGAGTTGAAATGCTCTTGTCTTTGTAACTGCCCTATAATTAGGCGGTTACAAAATAGAGGTGAAGAGTGAAGAGATAAACGTAAAATTCATCATAATTATGTTAGAAAGTCATTATTATAAGGATATGGTAGAGGCTGGCTGCGATGAGGCTGGCAGAGGATGTCTGGCAGGCAGCGTATATGCAGCAGCCGTTATCCTTCCGCCCGGTTATCAGAATGCCGAATTGAACGACAGTAAGAAGCTCACAGATAAGAAGCGCAAGGCGCTCCGCGTGCAGATAGAGCGTGATGCTGTAGCTTGGGCTGTGGGCATTGTTACTCCCGAAGAAATCGATAAAATCAATATCCTCAACGCCAGTTTTCTGGCCATGCACCGTGCCTTGGACCAGCTCAAGGTTCGTCCGGAGGCAGTTATCGTGGATGGTAACTGCTTCAAACCCTACAAGGATTTGCCTTATACAACCATCGTAAAGGGTGACGGCAAGTATCTGTCTATTGCAGCTGCCAGCATCCTTGCCAAGACCTATCGTGATGATTACATGGATGCGCTGGCAGAAGAATATCCGCAGTACGACTGGAAAAGCAACAAGGGCTATCCTACCAAGAAGCATCGTGCTGCCATCAGGGAATTTGGAGTCACTCCATATCATCGCATGAGTTACAATCTTCTAGGCACAGGTGAACTCTCACTTGATTTTAAAGACTAGGCATCATAGCTGTAGTGCTATGATTTCCATATAAAAAAGCCGCTCAACAGATTTGCCTGTTGAGCGGCTTTTAATTTTGATTAGAAGTCGAGGGTGAGACCCTTTTCGTCAATCTTCTTGTATGTTTTGTCGTTGACAGTCACATTTTTCGAGTTCTTTGCCTCGAAGGTGTGGGTCTTTGCACTAACCTTGATATTTTCGAGCTTCACGCCGTCAGTACGGTTGATGACGATACCATACTCAGCATTGTTTACCTCCATATCCTTGATGTGGATGTTGCTTACCGGCATCTCTGGGAGACCGTTGAAGTAAGCAGCACGACGGGCTGTGCGGCAGATGACATGGTTGATGTCGATATTGCGGAAGCAAGGTGTTGTCTCGTCTACCTTGAACTTCTGTACCTTCTGGCTCTTAGCCTCATCGCCATCGTTGAGAACCTCAACGGCAGACTTGCCACCGTAGTAAAGGTCGAAGGTGATGACATCTGTCTGAATATCAAACATTGACATGTTGTCGATGTAGATATTCTCTACTACACCACCACGACCGCGGGTACTCTTGAAACGGAGACCTACATCGGTGCCGAGGAACTGGCAGTCGCTCACCTTGATATTCTTTACGCCACCACTCATCTCGCTGCCAACAACGAAACCACCGTGCCCCTTGAATACGGTACAGCCGTTTACGATGACATTCTCGCAAGGAATGCCGCGCTTTCTTCCGTCAGCATCCTTACCACTCTTGATGCAGATACCGTCATCGCCTACATCGAAAGTAGAATTGACGATAAGTGCATTCTTGCAGCTCTCCAGGTCAAGACCATCACCATTCTGAGCATATGAAGGGTTGCGGACCAATACATCTTCTATAAGAACGTTCTCGCACATCAGCGGATGGATGTTCCATGCAGGTGAATTCTGGAAGATAACACCATTGAGCCAAACGTTCTTGCAGCTTACGAGACTGATCATTACAGGGCGGAGGAAACGCTTGATCTCGTTCCATTCTTCTTCTGAAGCTGGAGTCTTAGGCACATTCATGTTGGCACTGTTGTCTGCCTTCAATGCACCTTCTGATGGGAACCAGTAGTCGGCTCTCTTGAATGCACCGCCACGTGAAGTAATCTGCTTCCACTGTGCATCGGTAACCTTCTGCTTCTTCAATGGGCGCCAGTATTCTCCGTTTCCGTCGATGCAGCCCTGACCGGTAATTGCCACGTTGGTAAGATGATGACCAGAGATAGGCGACTGGCAGCGGCGTGTATCCAAACCCTCAAACGATGTTTCTATAAAAGGGTAGAGGGCATCATCTGGTGAGAAAAGGATGACTGCACCTTTTTCGAGATGTAGGTTGATATTGCTCTTCAATACGATAGGACCTGTGAACCATACGCCCTGTGGAACGATGAGTTTGCCGCCGCCTTTCTGAGTCAGCGCATCGATAGCCTTGGCAAAGGCTGTGGTACAGAGAGAAGAGCCATCGCCAATGGCGCCAAAGTCCTTGAGGTTTACCTCATTGGCTGGGAATTGCGGACGGGTCACCTTCTCCATCTGGAATGGTAGATTCTCGTAAAGAGCATCATACTTCTTGATGTCGGTTGCCTGGGCACTTAGCGCCAACAAGCAAGCACATACCATGCTAAAAAATTTCTTCATCTATTTTTTTCGGTTTGTTGGGTTATTATATATAAGCTATTTCTTCTGCAAAGATAAATATTATCTTTTGAAAAGCCAAAAATAGTAAGGCTTATTCTAAATAAATCGCTGTAAACGTTTTCGTGGAATGGGGGATATGATAAGATATAAACGGATATATAATGATGTTATAAGTGCATATATAATAAGGTATATAAATGAAAAATGGAGAGAAGTAAAACTTCTCTCCATCTTGGTACCCAGACCCGGGATCGAACCGGGATGGATTGCTCCACTGGTGTTTGAGACCAGCGCGTCTACCGATTCCGCCATCTGGGCAAATACCACTTTGCTTATTTGCGGTTGCAAAGGTACTAATAATTTTTGAACTGACAAACTTTTTGGTGACTTTTTTTTCTAAAAATGCATTTTTAATGCAGAAACATTAAATTTTTGTTGTTTTTATAGTCCACTTTATTAAATTTCAAGAAAATCTTTGGCACTTTCACGGATAATCACTAACTTTACAGATGAATTTTGAAAACCAACAAAATATTAGACTCAAGATATGAAGAGTAACGGAAATAATTATTGTGTGATATTGGCGGGAGGTAAGGGCCGCAGACTCTGGCCTTGCAGCCGCAGCAACTATCCGAAGCAGTTTGTCGACTTCTTTGGAGTGGGGCGCACCCAGCTTCAGCAAACCTTTGACCGTATGGCAAAGATCGTGCCTGCCGACCATATATTTATCAACACAAATGAAGAATATGTTCAACTGGTAAAGGAACAGTTGCCTGAGGTTCCTGCAGAACGGATATTGGCGGAACCTATTCATCGCAATACGGCACCTAGCATGGCATGGGCCAATCATCGCATCTCGATGCTCAATCCTGATGCCTGCATCATCGCCACTCCTTCGGATCAGGCTATCTTCAATGAAGATGCTTTCCGGGAAAACGTATTGGAAGGTCTGGCTTTTGTGGCTGAACATGACCGTTTCCTGACGATGGGTGTGAAGCCAACCCGTCCTGAACCTGGATATGGATATATTCAGATGGGCGAAGCTATCGGCAACGGATTGTACAAGGTGCAGTCGTTTACAGAGAAACCGGAAAGAGAGTTTGCCAAGATTTTTGTAGAGAGTGGAGAGTTCTATTGGAATACGGGTTTATTCCTTTCTAATGTGAAGTATCTGCGTGAGTGCTTCTGCAAGATTCTGCCCCCTGTACTTCGTGATTACGATAAACAGTATCCGGAATTCAGTGTGGAGACAGAGAATGCATACATGAAAGAGAGCTTCTCTTCTTATCCTAATATATCAGTAGATTTCGGAGTGCTTGACAAACCTAGCAATGTCTATATGATGAAGTGTGACTTCGGCTGGGCTGATCTGGGTACCTGGCACAGTATCTACGAGGCGATGCAGAAGAGCAGCGATGACAACGTGGTTGTTGACAGCGATGTGATGATGGAGAATTGTCACAACAATGTAATCAAGTTGCCTAAAGGAAAGCTGGCTGTATTGAACGGACTGGATGGTTTCATAGTAGCCGAGAATGACAATGTATTGTTGATATGCAAGAAAGAGGATTCTTCTGCCCTGGTGCGTAAATATGTAAACGAGGTGCAGATGAAGAAAGGCGATGAGTTCGTCTAAGCAAGAGCTTATGAAATAAAGATATAAAAAGAGCTGTGAAGCATATTCGCAGCTCTTTTTCTGTTTGAAACTTCTTGCATTTAAAGTTTCTTGAATTCTGTATAAATCTTATCAGCAATTTCCTTGAACTCTTCCTCTGTGAGTTTGAAATGCTCCTTGCGGAAGTTTACATCAGCTTCGCTGTTCATTGGGATGAGGTGGATATGGGCATGAGGAACCTCCAGACCCAAAACAACCTGCGCCACTTTCTTGCATGGGAAGGCTGCCTTGATAGCCTTGGCTACCTTCTTGGCGAAAACCTCAAACTCAGCCAGGTCTTCGTCTTCCATATCGAAGATGTAATCAACCTCCTTGCGGGGAATTACCAAAGTATGACCTTTGCCGATAGGGCTAATGTCGAGGAAAGCATAGAACTTGTCGCTTTCTGCACACTTGTAGCTAGGAATCTCTCCTGCTGCAATCTTTGAAAAAATGCTTGCCATAATCGCTAATCAATTTATAATTAATAATTTACAATACATATTATCTTATTCTCTTTTTGATGTCGTTGCATCGGCTACTTTCATTTTCTGTAGAGTATATTGGGTAGGCTTACATATAACATAAAAGGAACCGTCATACGGGCATTGCTGCCGATATGATAGTTCCTTTTATTCCGTTTTATTCAAATGAAATCTTGTCGATGCGAAGGTTGATGGTGCCGCGAGGAATCTTGATTTCTGCAATCTCACCTACCTTCTTGTTGAGCAATCCCTGTGCGATAGGAGTCTTGATGGAAATCTTGCCTTCCTTCAAGTTTGCCTCGCTCTCGCTCACGATGGTATAAGTCATCTTTGCCTTGTTAGCCATGTTGGTCATCTCTACCTTCGACATAATCTGCACGCTGTCGGTGCTGAGCTGCTTGGTATCGATAATCTTGGCCTCGGCAATGGTGAGCTTCAGGCGATTGATCTTATCTTCCAGATGAGCCTGTGCCTCTTTAGCGGCATCATACTCAGAATTCTCACTTAAATCACCCTTGTCGCGGGCTTCAGCAATTGCGGCTGATGCCTTAGGGCGCTCTACAGATACGAGCTGTTTCAGCTCAGCTACGAGTTTGTCGTAGCCTTCTTGTGACATGTAAGCCATAATTTTCTTGTTGTTTTAATGTTATTAATAATCGGTTGGCAAGTAGCATAAAAAATAAAGAATTCCAGTGCCAGTGAAGCACCGGAATCCTATATCTGTATTTATGTCTCTTGTTTATCCTTTTGTGTATAATTCGAATGCAAAGATAGAACTTTATTTCCGTATCACCAAATTTTTTGGGGGAAAATTTAAAAATATCCTCCTTTTTCCTTCACATAGTTCATTAATTCGCTAAAAATCTGATTATTGCGCAATATCTCCGGATTGCCTGTCATAATCATCTGCTTTCGGGCTCGGGTGATGGCTACGTTCAGCTTGCGGTCGATGATGGCGCCGTCTTCTACGAAACTGTTGCCGGCAAGGAAGTCGAGCTGCCAGATGTTCTGGATGGTGAAACTGTAGATGATGACATCTCGCTGGCTGCCCTGGTACCGCTCTACGGTATCGATACTGATTTTCTCCAGTTCTGGAATACCGAGCTTTTCGATGCCTTTGCGCACCATGGCTATCTGGTTGCGGTAAGGAACGATGACGCCTACCGTCTTCTTGGCATCGAAACGTTCTCCATAGAAGCGGTGGATGCGGCGAAGCAGGTCTACCACGATTGCTGCCTCGTTGGCATTGATCTTATCGGATACATTCGGTTCCTTGCAGAATTTGGATGGGAGGAATATCATGCGGTGCTCCTTCAGCAGGTCGTCGAGCGCATCTTCTGATGGGAGAGTATATGACAGCTCCGTCTCCAACTGGTGTGGACATGGCACGGGTTCCAGTTTCTCCCGACGGTAGAACATCCGGTTAGGAAACTCTGCAATCTCGGGATGCATTCTGCCTTGGCGGCGCAGAATGCCGATGAATTCGCTGCGCTCTTCGTGATCTTCCCAATGAATCAGACGTTCGAAGAGGGAGTTGCGGCAGTTGGTAAGACAGATGTCCTGCAGGATGCTCATGTCGATGACGCCACCTTTCTGACTGTCGTTGATGGTAGGAATGCCTGAATCCTGCTCGCTCTGCTGCACCACGGCTGGCAACTGCTTGTAGTCGCCGATGAGGATGAACTTATCTACTGCTGATAAGAGACCGATGAGATTAGGCTCCAGTATCTGGCTCGACTCGTCGATGATGGCAAGCTTGAAGTGCTTCAGCGAGAAGATGAACGGCTTGGAGGTCATCATCGAAGTGGTGCCCACGATTACACGCGTTCCTATTATATATTGTTTGATGGCTTCGAGCTTCGGACAGTCGCTGATGGCTTTCTCTATCAGATAAGGGCGGAACCGCTCGTCGCAGGAGTACTCGCTGCCGAGGCGAAGGAATGGGATGCCCGAATCTACCAGCATCTCGCAGATTTCATCTACGGCTCGGTTGGTATAGCTCATCAGAAGAATGGAGGATGCAGGCTGCTGAGCCGTCTTGCCTCCCGAGGCGATGCTTTCTGCTGTCGGCATTCCCGTTCCATCGTTCAATGCTTCTTCTACCATAAACTTCAGGGCACGACTGGTCTTTCCTGTTCCCGGAGGTCCCACGAGCAGGAAGTAATCCTGTGCCTGCTTGGCACGGAGAATGATGTCGTCCAGTACGTCATCGTAATGTCTGGTTAATGTAAGCGAGGCATCTCTTTGCGGAGCACGCTGTCCCAGCAGCAGGTCGCGTTTCTCCTTGGGTGCACAGATAAATTGGTGCAGGTTGCGGATGCTTCCGCCTGTTGATGCATCGCTCGTTCCATGTTCTATGGCGTATGGCAGACTCATCTCGAAGATATCGGCATTCTGCTGTCCGTCGGTGAGATGCACCACAATCTCATCGCTGTGAATCTCCTGCAGTACACCTTTATATAATATAGCTTTTCTTACGTCGGGTTCTTCCTTCAGCTTGTAGGTATAGAGATATACCATGTCGCCGATACGGAAGTTGGGCAGGAAGTCCTTTCCCTGGTCGGGCACGCTGAGGGTGATGGTATCATATCCGCTTCCTGCGCTGCTCTGTTCCTTTCGGATGATGTGCAGGTCGGTATAGATATTGCCCGCATCTTTCTTTTCGGCGAGTGGCATGGTCCAGAGGTCGGAACTGGATGTGTTCGTTCCTTCCTGTGCGCCCACCTTGCTGATCATCTGTTCCCGCAACACGAAGGTCATCATGCGGCAGAAGTAGGCTTCCTCTAATGGGGTGAGGTTGTGGAGCGGACTGGTGATGGCTTCTATCTGCGGCTTCAGATACTTGTTGTAGAAGAAGTCCTGCGTGCCTGCTACATTGAGTACATCGGGTGTAAACTCGTTAAGTGCATGCTCGAATCCCTCCTTGGCTATCTCGAAGGAGGCGGCAACGAGCTGGTTGCGGTATTCGATGGCCTCCTTGAAGAGCTTTTGGTAGTAAGCTACCACCATCAGTCCGTCTTGCGGCTGATACTTGGAGTAGAGCAGACGGATATTCACGCGGTCGTTGCTCAGCTTGAAGTTGTGCTGCAATACGCCATAGTAGAGCAGCAGCTGTACATAGTGGGGCTCCAGCTGATAACTGTGATAACCCGGATCTACCTGATGGGTTTCGATATTCATGTTGCGTCCCGATTTCTGCTCCACCAGCAGTTTGCAGTCGGTGGTCATCAGGTCCACACGTCCCTGTATGCCGAGTGCTTCGCAGACGAACGAAGGTTCGAGGATGGCTTTCTTCCTGTCGTAAAGACTTTCGCCGCGGAAGGCTGACATCTGTGCCTGCGATGCGGTGCGGGGAAAGAGAATATCCACTACCTGCTGCAGATTGAATGCCTGCTGGTTGGCATCGGTATAGAATTTCTTGGCATCAAACCAGGGACAGGTGCAGAATTCCAGGGCTTTCTCCCTGAAATTCGTCTTTATGGTTTCGTTCATCTGGTATTTGCCGTTTGTATTGATGATGTCATCCAGCGCAGCACCGGCAAAGTTACCGAGCAGGGTAGCCTGGGTGTTGGCACGGGGCTTCATCTGGTTCAGCAGATAGAGCAGGGGATGATGACCGAAAGCCGTGAAGCAGGTGGCGATACTACTGATATCTACCAGATAATCGGGTTCCACCACGATGAGTCGGGGGGTGATGACGGGCTGCTTTACCTGACAGTCGAGCAGGTTGAGCTGCATACCTTCCTTCAGGATATCCCAGAGGTAGGTATGGTCGATATGGTTTTCTTCGTCTTTCAGTTGAACGAGATATTCCTCTTCGTCAGCATCCTGGTCAATATCCACGCGGATGAAATCGCTGTCCCAGTTCTTCACGATGCAGCGGATGCGGCGGTTGTTGATTTCCAGTCCTTTCTGATAAGGGCGGTTGGTATGGGGAATGAGCACGTTCAGCTCGTGGGGAACATCCACTCCGAATACGGCAGAGATGAAGATGGCTAGGGCACGTGCATCATATTTCAAATCTTCGCTTGAGAGTGGTTCCTGCGAATTACTGTGCCGGCGCATGGTCTGGATGGCAATCTTGTCTGCCACTTTGATGCCGTGAGCCTTACAGAGATAATCCACCTGGGAGAAAAGGTTACCGAAAGCCTGTTTCGTTTCCTTCACTCCTTCGTGGCAGCAGAGGATGAGCGTATCGTGCATCATCTTGTTGCGTGTCTTCGGCTCCAGTTCGGGGAGTATCAAAAGTTCTCTTACCCTAAGGAAGAGTTCTGCGGCGCTGATATTGTTTTGATTCATAGGCTACAAAGTTACGAAAATTATAACTACTCTTATAATAAAGGTATTTATAATTATTGATAATTAACTGTTGAACAGGAATGCGTATTTAAGGAAATTTAGGGCGTTTGTGCAAAAAATGTAGTAAACTATTGGATGTTCGTGCGAAAAAGTGTATCTTTGCAGCAAAAGTACTAAAAAATAATGTAAGAAATGCTTGCCGTATCATTTCTTTTTTGTATATTTGTAGCCCCCAATTGAAAAGAAGGGGTATTATTAATCTAAAAATATTAAACAATGACAAAGGAAGAATTGATGCATAGAGCCATTGAACTCTCAAAGAATAGCGTGAAGACGGGTGGCGGACCTTTTGGTGCTGTGATTGCCAAGGACGGTATTATCATCGCTGAGGCTTCCAACAGTGTAACCATCGACCTCGACCCTACGGCTCATGCCGAAGTGAACTGTATCCGACAGGCTACCCGCAAGTTGAAGACCTTCAATCTGGAAGGTTGCGAAATCTATACCTCCTGCGAGCCTTGTCCGATGTGCCTGGGTGCCATCTATTGGGCACATCTCGACCGTATCTATTATGCCAACGACCGGAAGGATGCGGCAAAGATAGGTTTCGATGATGAGTTTATCTACGAGGAGATAGACCGCAAGATAGAAGACCGCCACAAGCCGATGATTGCCCTGATGCGCGATGAGGCGCTCGGTGCTTTCCGCATGTGGGAGGAAAATGCGGAAAAGACGGAGTATTAATGAGATAAGATAAAAAGGGAAGGTTGCACGGAATATGAACCGCAGCCTTCCTTTTTTCGTAGATTCTTCTTGTATTCTATCATGCTGGATAGAGAAAAATGGAGAAAAGGAACGATTTCTCAGATTTTCTTTGTAATTTTGTCGCCAAATTCAGAAAAGACACTGAATTGATGGATAATGGAAATTCTCTAATTATTATAACGACAATGGAACAGTCAATAGAAAATCTCTACAAATTAGACGGCAGAGTGCCCGTAGGTAAAGCACTCCCATTTGGTCTTCAGCATGTGCTGGCGATGTTCGTCAGCAATATTGCGCCAATCATGATTCTCGCTGGTGCGATAGGTCTGGACAGTTCGGTGAGCGCCGTGCTTATCCAGAACTGTATGGTCATCGCCGGTATCGGTACCTTGGTGCAGCTTTATCCGGTATGGCGTATCGGTTCTCGCCTTCCTATCGTGATGGGTATCTCCTTCACCTTCCTTTCGCTCGCCATCGCCATTGCCGGTGCTCATGGTATGGGTACTTTGATAGGCGCTGTCATCATTGGTGGTCTGGTAGAAGGAACACTCGGACTTTTCGCCAAGTATTGGATCAAGCTCATTCCGCCTGTAGTAGCCGCTACCGTGGTAACAGCCATCGGTTTCTCGCTCCTTCCTGTTGGTGCCAACTCTTTTGCGGGTGGTCAGGGTGCTGCTGATTTCGGTAGCATGAACAACTGGGTTGTGGGTTCTGTCACTTTGCTGGCTTGTCTGCTTTGTCAGATTTTCGCCAAGGGTTTCTTGCGTTCTCTCTCTGTATTGGTAGGACTGCTGGTAGGTTATGTTCTGGCTCTGTTTATGGGAATGATAGATTTCAGTGGACTTTCTGGTCTCTCTATCGTAGCTTTGCCAAAGCTTCTTCCATTCACTCCTGAGTTTAATATCGGTGCTATTCTCTCGGTGGTAGCAGTATATCTGGTTTCTGCCACAGAGACGATTGGTGATACTTCTGCGCTCTGCAACAGTGCGTTGAAGCGTGATCCTAAGACTAAGGAGATGGGTGCGGCAGTCTGCTGCGATGGTTTCGTAAGTTCGGTTTCCGGTCTTTTCGGTTGTACTCCTATCACTTCTTTCAGCCAGAATGTGGGTTTGGCAGCGATGTCGGGAGTAGTGAACCGCTTTACCATTGCCATGGGTGCCATCATCATGATTATCGGTGGTATCTTCCCAGCTATCGGTTATGTATTGACTACGATTCCTCAGGCTGTATTGGGCGGCTGTACCATCATGATGTTCGGTAGCATCCTCTTTGCCGGTTTCGGCATGATGGCGCGTACCGGCTTCTCTCAGCGCAACATGGTCATTGTGAGTCTTTCGCTCAGCGTAGGTCTCGGATTCACATCTGCAACAGGTATGTTCAACATCTTCCCAGAGATTGTGCGCACTGTTTTTGCAGATAACTGTGTGGCAGTAGTCTTCCTGCTTGCTGTTATCCTGAACCTCGTGTTGCCGAAGAATCTGGATAAGGCATAAGAATCAAAGATATTTATAGATAAAAAGGTGCAACTCACAAGTAAGAAAGTGAGTTGCACCTTTTTTGCTATAAACTGTTAACTATAAACTATTAACTAAATCACTGTCCTCCCAGTCTTTCGAAGAAGGTGATGATTTCTTCGAAGGTCTTGAATTCATCGCTGCCGTATTCTATCGTCGTACCCATGAAACCATCGCATGGGCTAGGGTCGATGAAGTAATCGCCGTAGAGCAGGTTCTTCTGGTTGCAGAAGTTGATGTGGTTGTAGGCTGGGGTAGAGAGATATTCCTCCACCCAGGTCTGTACCTTCGCCATGTATTCATGGTCGTTGGTTGGCGCTGGGGCTACGATGTATACATTATAATGCTCTATCAGCATCTCGTAAGCCTTGTGCATCGAACTGGTTGCCTTCATGTAACTGTCGTGCAGGGCATCGAAGTCGATGTATACGATAGGGCGCTCCTTGCCGTTCTGCTTGTCGTCTATCCAGCGGATTACCGGACAGAGATAGTGGAATGCTACCTTGTCGATAAGTCGGTGCTCGCCATGGAATGGGATGGCGAGCGGATAGTGCTCGTGGAAGAGGTCGAAGGTATGGACCAGCGGATCTGCATCGCCGAAGAGACCGTAAACACGTTGCTGCTCCTCGGGAGTAATGTCCTGGAAGCAACGCTCGGTAAAGTCACGGTATTCCTTGATGAGGCCTTTGTTAACCATCAGTTCGTTCACTCCGTCCTTTCTCGGGTTCTGGAATTCCTGCTTGCCGGTCATGCTGCTCATCGTATCGCCCATCTTGAAGGCAGGGTTTACGAGGATGCGGTCGAATCCTTTCAGCAGTTCGGTATACATGCCTCCCATCGAGGTACCGATGATGAGGTCGGGCTTCTCAGTCTCCGCCATCTTCTGCAGCATCTCTATGCCCTCTTCCGGATGTACCGGGATGTCTTCAGCCACGAGGGTGGCATTCGGCATCAGTTCCTGCAACATCTTTACGGTGCCGCTCTGTGCAGAAGAGAGGAAACCGTGAACATACATGATTTTCTTGCCCGCCATGAGGTCGGGGAATTGTTTGATATATGGATTCATATTCTTATAGTTTAATGTACTGCTATTTCCTTAAGCGATTTGTACTTAGTTTGTGGTGCAAAGATACTAAAATTATAAATACGCATATAATAAAGGTATTTATAATTATTGATAATTAACCATTGGAGGTCATTAAAAAAAAGGACCACCCATCGCTGGCAGTCCTCTTTCATTATTCTTCTATTTTATCGTTGAAATAATTGCTCAAGAGTTATCAGGTGATTGATGATACTTGCATGCATATTGGAACTAAGTCCCATTGTTGTCACCAAAACAGTTTGTATTGAGCGAGTCTTGTTATGCATCTTGCTATTTGCGAAAGCGTCTATCTTGTGACGTATATTCTCCTCGACATCTTGTGTGACAGTAAAATTACCTGTTGAAAATTTCATTTCGCAGAGATAATCTGTTTGAGCACTTTTACTCTCCATGACTAAATCTATTTGAGCACCTTTTCCGTCTTCAGCTTTCCCACACCAACTGTAGTTTCTTTCAACCGAATGGATACGTAGAGTGTCTTGTATGTTTTGCAGATGCTCTATGCTCAAAAGTTCAAACGTATCTCCAGCCCATGTGTAGAATGTGGCTGTCCCATGGATAGCGTTCCATCCTCCTTGTTTGACTTGTTTGCCATGAACAAATCTCAGATAGAATAGAGAAAAGAAATCTTTTAGCTGATATACGGTTTCGACTCTTTCCTTTCCATAGCGGGGATACTCTCTCGTAATTCCTGATTCTCTAAGGTTGTCAAGTAGCTTTGTCAGGGTACCCCCAGTTTTGATACCTGTAGCCTTGGAAAGCTCTGATTGTGTCATTCCATAGAACTTACTGCCAATAGCTTTAACGATGTCGACGTATTTCTCTTTGCTGGAATAAAGTCCTGTATAAACATCTTTGAATTCCTGATGAATCAATTCATCAGCAAAGAATATGCAGTCTATGTTGTCTGTCATTGTTCTGTCGTTGCGGAGCTTATCCAGATAATAGGGGATTCCACCTATAGCCATATAACTCACGCACATTTCATAGCGTGAGAGATGAAAACCATTTTTCTTGTAGTACTTTTCGCATTCTGCTAGAGTGAAAGGGAATAGTTTGATGGTTTCCGTGAGTCTTCCATGCAGACCTCCATAGTCATGTATCACATTATCAAGCATCCAACTTGTAGCCGATCCACAGACAATGAGTATAATATTTCGTTCACTGTCTGCCCATGAATTCCAAAAATATCCCAGTTCTGCTATCATTTCCGATGATTGCGGTCCTGCAAGCCATGGAAGTTCATCGATAAAGATGATTTTCCTTCTGTTTCTTTTTCCTTCCAGAACTTTTCTCAAAAGTAAAAATGCCTCTCTCCAACAAGTGGGTTTCGACTCCTTTGTCGATAATCCTGCAATCACTAGCGAATCATAGAAATGCGCAAGTTGAAGTTGACGGTAAGACTCATAGTCCTTGTCTCCGTCTTTAATATAAGTACCTACTGCTTTGAAGAGAATCTTCTTTCCAAAGCATTCGCTTACGAGATAAGATTTGCCTACTCTTCGACGGCCATAAATGGCTACAAGTTCAGATTTCTTAGACTTGTATATTCTGTCGAGTATATTTATCTCTTTATTTCTTCCTATGATATTTGCGTAACTCATTGTAAGATAGTTTTATAATGTTGGTTGCAAAGATACGTTTTTTTTAGGATAACACCAAGAAAACTACTTAGAAAATCAGCGAAAACGATTGAATTTTCTTGCTTTTCGCTGATTTTCTAGAAAAGAATAACACTTTTCTTATAGGTTTTGCTTTTCTCGGCGAGGGTGGCATCGTCATAATAGATGAAACCTTGCAACCAGTAGGTATAAATGTCCATGTTTTCTGCGCTCATGACGAGAGGAGAGTTCTCGTTGACCGTGACTCCTTGCTCTTGCACGATGATTTCTGCTGCAAAATTACGCTAAATTGCAGACAAAACAAAATTATTGGGCGATAAACTTCCTTGTTTGCGAAAAAAGTAGTAATTTTGCACCCAATAACCATATTAAAGTTCAAGTCATAATGGATTTACTGAAAGAAAGAATTATGCAGGAGGGCAGATGCTTTCCTGGTGGAATCTTAAAAGTAGACAGCTTTGTAAACCATCAGATGGACCCTATTCTGATGATGGACTTAGCTAAGGAATTCGTGCGCCTTTTCAAGGACATCAAGTACAACAAGATTATTACTATCGAGGCTTCGGGCATCGCGCCTGCCATCATGGTAGGTTATCTGACCAATCTTCCTGTTGTATTTGTGAAGAAAAAGCAGCCTAAGACTATGGAGGGTATGATTACCTCTGTGGTTCACTCTTTTACAAAGGACCGCGATTATACGGTTTGTGTGAGCAACAGTTATCTTACTCCTGAGGACCATGTTATCTTTATCGATGACTTCCTTGCCAATGGTAATGCGTCTAAGGGCGTGATGGACCTTTGCGAGAAGGCTGGTGCCAAGATTGAGGCGATGGGTTTCATCATCGAGAAGGCTTTCCAGCATGGTGGTGACTTCCTGCGCAAGGAGGGAATCCGTTATGAGGCGCTCGCTACCGTAGAGAGCCTGGATGATTGCAAGATTGTCTTGAAGTAAAACATCTTATTATATATAGTAAAAGCCGCCTGTAATAGGGCGGCTTTTTTCTTACTTGATGATATCAGCGGCATAGATTCCCATCGCCTTGTATCCTGCAGGGTTCGGATGGAGCCAGTCGTTGCTGGCATATTCCCGCTTCATCCTTCTGTCATCATTCGGGTCTTGAAGCAGCTTGGCGAAGTCTAAAATGCCATCTGCTTTCTTTGCCTGACTTCGAATCCAGTCGTTTACATAGAGTCGGGCTGCTTCGTGGAAGTGGCTGTAGTAGCCGGCACCCTTGAAAGGCGTGATGGTGCCCAGATAAACTTTCATCTTCCGTGCCTTCGCCTTCCTCATCATTCCCTGTATGCTCTCTATAATCTGGCGGGCTACCGTCTCGCTGTTGCCGCTCTTGGCAGCACCTATGTCGTTGATGCCTTCAAAGATAATTACCTTCTTTACGCCGCTCTGCATCAGAATGTCTCGGTCGAAGCGTTCCTTGGCGAGTGCCCCGAAACCGCCTGGCACGGTTACGCGGTTGTTGCCGATGCCTAGGTTCAGTACACCCTGGTTGGTTATCTTATGCTTCAGCTGCAGCATCTCCGACATAACATCCGGCCACCGGTTCTGGGCATTATCCGTGGAGCATTTTCCATCGGTGATGGAGTTTCCCATGATGGCGATGGCACTCATGTTGGTGCTCATCGTATACACATCGATACCGCTGATGTTGTACCAGTGGTTCTCGCGGAAAGCCTTTTCGAAGTTGGAGTGGGCATTGGTTACTCCCTTCATGATATAAGAGGTGGTACGTGAGCCCATGTGGACGGTAGGCACATCGGGAGCCGAGGTGTAGTTGATGGTGATGGCAACGCGCTCCAGGTTCTTGAGATTGAACTTCAGCGCATCGCTCACTATCTGTCTGCCGGCAGGGATAGTAGCCTTGTAGCTGTTGCCGAACTTGAAGTATTGGGCCGATTTGGCATCAATCTTGAAGGAGTCTTTGGCGTGGGCGATATAGATGGAGCGTATCACTACGGGTTGCATCGAGTAGATATTGCTCAGTTTCAGTCTTATCACGTCGCCTCCCACGCTTACTTTTACTATCTGGCGAACCGAACGGTTTGTCATGTTGTTATTATAGGGCATAAACGCTTTCACGACAGTCTGCGGTGCCGTAGCCCAAGTTCCAATCCATGTTTGTGCCGCCATCTGTAGTGTGTATGTGCAGATGAAGCATAGTATCATTATAAATCTTTTCACCTTGTTGTATTTTAAAAGTATATATTTGTATGTTAATGAGGTGTTGTCACTAGGCTCGGCAGACCTGCTGACTGCAGTCGGCAGAGCTGCTGACTAGGCTCAGCAGAGCTGCCGAGCCTAGTGGGAATCTTCAAGAAGCAGTCTGCTTGAACCTCAGATACAGTCTGCTTGAACCTCAGATACTGACTCCTTGAACCTCCTAATCTATATCTTTGCCCCAGCGCAGTCGTATCCTTGCGCCCGATGAGCCGTCTCGTTACGCTTATTTAGCCGCATTGTTATACTTGCTCAGCCGCCTTGTTGACCATGTTTTTCGTTTAAGGTCTCAATTTGCGACCTTAAACGTTTTGCTTTTGCATACCTTTATCTCAAATGTGGTGCAACTTCTCCATTAGGTAAAAGAATTCCTGCCCTAATTAAAAAGGCACGTGCTGCTTCTTTACTGGCAGTAGAAGCCTTTCTTGCAGCCTCTAATCTTTCTTGTCTTTTGCTATCAAATAAATCCATATTCTACCTCCTTATATTATGGGTTTGGATAATCCTGATTGATACTTCTAGGAAGGAAATACCCCTTGATGCAATTAGGATTGCAGACACAAATCTGAATATGATTCTTTTCTCTGAATCCTGCATTAGGATATAGTTCCTGTCCTTCCCAAAATACTCCTTTTACTGAATCGTATGGATGGGCATTGGCCTTTTTATTCAATTCCAATGCCGTTTGTACCACAGAACAATCTAATCTTCTGAGAAGTAGATCGTCTGAGTTACCAATTGGCTTGTTCTTTGGTAATTCCTTATCAAGATTGTGGCAAGTTTCTTTAAAAGCATCATAAGCAATCTTCAACTCCTGTAAATAAGAGCTATCTGTCAAATCGAAACAATAACCTAAATCTATAACGGCACCTATAACTGCTGGAGTTTTTATAGAAGAGTTAGACCTTTTTGACAATTCTTTCGCCCATTCCCAAGCTCTTTCTTCATTGTTTTCCCAAAAATAGATACCGCTTCCTAACCAATCATAATCATTAGTACTGGCTATGAGTTCAGTTTTACCGGCAATAACCTTTTCTACCACAGATCGGTCGCAACCATGGAATCCAATCACAAGATTAGATCGTCTAGAATAAAGAGATTCATCCATATTATCTAAGATGTGAAGCCCAGTTCCCATTTTTATCCAAGATGCCAGCATCTATAAGAAATTTCAAAGATGCCTCTTTACTAGCAGTTGCAGCCTTTCTTGCAGCCTCTAATCTTTCTTGTCTTTTGCTATCAAATAAATCCATATTCTACCTCCTTGTTTTAAAAGTTGAACATTTCTTTTGCAAAGATTATGCAAACGAGCGCAATGTAAGCTTGCTTACAAATTGCCGAGCGCCGCTAATCTTCTGCAAAGATTATGCCAGCGAGTGCAATGAAAGTTTACTTTCAGATTGCCGAGCGCCACTAATCTTCTGCAAAGATACGCTTTTCTTCTGAAAGATGCAAGGAATTTTGGGAAAATGTTTGAGGATGAGGGAAATAAACAGAAGAATTAAAACCCCGGGGTCATCACCAGCATCGAATAATCTGGGAGAGGGCCTTACCGGGACTGCGCTGCAAAGATAATAATTAAAATGGAATATACTAAAGATCTTTTCGAAAAATTACGTCCGGACGTATCTGTTGCTACGTCCCGACGCGTCTGTTGCTACATCGGGACGTATCAAATGCTACATCGGGACGTAATTTTTGCTGCATCGTGTTAGAAGTTTTTCGGGAAAAGCTTTGGAGATTAGGAGATAAAGTATTATCTTTGCCATCAGATTCAAAAACGAATAATCAAACTGAGTTATGATAGTAAGACCAAAGCGCATTTATCGCAAGCGCATACCATACGGCATGCAGAATTTTGAGGATGTCATAAAAGAGGATTGTTACTATGTGGACAAGACTCCTTTCATAGAGCAAATAGAAGAATCCAACAAGTATTTCTTCTTCATTCGCCCTCGCCGTTTCGGCAAGACACTTACCCTCTCCATGCTTGAGAATTACTATGACATCAACAAGAAAGACAAGTTTGATGAAATCTTTGGCAAGCTATACATCGGGCAGAATCCTACACCAGAGCATAGTACATATCTCATCATCCACCTCAATTTTGCCGAGGTGGCAGCAGGATTGGATGATTATAAGGATGGATTGGACAACCATTGTCGCCTTGTATTCAATTTCTTCTGCGACATCTATGCACATATTCTTCCTGCCAATACCAAGGAAGGAATGGAAAAGTTAACAGATGCAGTGTCTCAACTGAGGTTTCTTTGCCAGAAGTGTCAGGAGGTGGGAAAGAAGATTTATCTCTTCATCGATGAGTACGACAACTTCACCAACATGATTCTCGCCCATGAGGAGCATCTCGTGAGGTATCGCAACCAGACCCACGGAGAGGGATACTTGCGCCAGTTCTTCAACACCATCAAGGGTGCGGCTGGCAATACTCTGGGCAGAGTGTTCGTCACAGGAGTAAGCCCTGTGACCATGGATGACCTGACCAGCGGATTCAACATCGGAACCAACTATTCGCTCTCACCCGACTTCAATGAGATGACGGGATTTACCGAGGAAGAGGTGAGAAAGATGCTGGATTATTACGGCAGCGTCCTGCCATTCAATCACACTACCGATGAGCTGATCAAGGTGATGAAGCCTTGGTACGACAACTATTGCTTCGCAGAGGATAGATATGGTGAGACCACCATGTACAACTCGGTAATGGTGCTCAACTTCGTAGATAATTACATCCGAAGCAATTACCAAATCCCTAAGAAGATGGTAGAGACCAACATCCGTATCGACTATGACAAGTTGCGAATGCTCATCCGCCACGACAAGGAGTTCGCCCACGATGCCAGCATCATCCAGCAGTTGGTAACCCAGGGATTCGTGATAGGCACGCTCAACGAGAACTTCCCTGCCGAGCGAATCAACGACCCAGACAACTTCCTCAGCCTGCTGTTCTATTTCGGCATGGTGACGATAGACGGAACATACAAGGGTGAGACCAAGTTCATCATCCCGAATGAGGTGGTGCGAGACCAGATGTACACCTACCTGCTCGACACCTACAAGGAGAACGACTTGGTATATGATAGATATAGCAAGGGTAAACTGGAGAGCAAACTGGCATACGATGGACAATTTAAGCCATACTTTGAGTATATCGCCGACTGCCTGAAGAAGTACTCCTCCCAGCGAGACAAGCAGAAGGGAGAGGCTTTCGTGCATGGCTTCACCTTGGCGATGACAAGCCAGAACAAGTTCTATCGCCCTATCTCTGAGCTGGACAATGACGGCGGCTATGCCGACATCTTCCTCTCTCCGCTCTGTGACATCTACAAGGACATGGTAGATTCATATATCATCGAGTTGAAATATTGCAAGAGCCAAACCACAGATGAGCAAGTGAAAAAGCTCTTCGAGGAGGCTTCAGTTCAAATCTCTCGCTATGCGGACAGTGATATGGTCAGAGTAGCAGTAAAGACTACAAAGCTCCACAAGCTGGTGGTTATCTACCGCGGAGCGGAAATGGTGGCTTGCGAGGAGATATAAAACTATTTCAACCATACAGGTGGGAAAATGTTTGAGAGAGATAAAAAGAATAAGGTGTATCCTCGCTTGCCCGATGTATGGGGCAAGAAGGATACACCTTATTACATTATAGTTTTCCCTTTCCCAGATCAAAGTACAGAATACTGATGGAATATATTATATACCAAAGCTTTTGCCCTTATAGGGTGTAGTTTGCATAGCGATATTTCACCTAGTGCGGTGTCCTGAGCTATGTGGCTCATTGCTCATTCAGCCCGCCTTGGCTGTTACTATCTGTAACTGTTCGTGTAGTTTTTTACAAACGAGTAATAGTTATGGATTAGGATAATCTGGATTAATACCTCTAGGCAGGAAATATCCCTTGATGCAGTTTGGATTGCAGACACATATCTGAATATGGTTCTTTTCTCTAAATCCCGCATTAGGATAAAGTTCTTGCCCCTCCCAAAATACACCCTTCACGGAATCGTAAGGATGCTGGTTGGCTTTTGCATTAATTCTTCTGGCTGTTTGAACAACAGCACAATCTAATTTTCTAATCAACAAATCTGTTGATTTGCCAATTGTTTCATTTCTTGGTAATGGCATGTTAGCATCAGCATAAAGTTCTTTGAGTACAGAATAAGAAGTTTTTAATTCTTGCAAATAAAAACTATCTGTTAAATCCAGACAATAGCCAAGGTCTATAATTGCACCTATTACGGCTGGTTCTTTTACACTGGAGCTTTTTCTTGTTGACAATTGTTTAGCCCATTGCCAGGCCCTATCTTCATTATTTTCCCAAAAATATATACCATTGCCTAGCCAGTCATAGTCATTGGCGCTAGCAAGAAGTTCTGTTTTGCCAGCAATCACTGCATCCACTACAGATTTGTCACAGCCATGAAACCCAACAACAAGGTTGGATCTTCTTGAATATAGAGACTCTTTCATCGTAGGTGTGGTGCTAATTGCCCATCAGGGAGCAGGATGCCTGCTTCCTTAAGAAACTTTATCGCATTTTCTTTGCTAGCAGTAATCTCTTTGATTACAGCTTGCATCCTTTCTTGTCTTTTGCTATCAAATAATTCCATATTTACCTCCTATTTTAAAGGATTAATACTATTCGACTGCAAAGATACACTTTTCTTCTGAAAGATGCAAGGAATTATTGGAAAATATTTGAGACTGAGGGAGATAAAAAGAAAAAGGTGTATCCCGCTTGCCCGACATGTTGGGCAAGAAGGATACACCTTATTGATATTTAAATCTTGTTCGGATTTTTATTTGTATGCATCAGTACAACTTGGATTGTTGTAGTCTCTAACTGCTGCATTGTTGTTTACTTCGTTGATAGAGATTGGTCAGTTCATCCAAGCAGGACGATTTGGTATACGATAGATATAGCAAGGGTAAACTGGAGAGCAAACTGGCTTATCATGGAGAATACAAACCATACTTTGAGTATATCGCTGACTGCCTGAAGAAGTATTCCTCCCAGCGAGACAAGCAGAAGGGAGAGGCTTTCGTGCATGGCTTCACCTTGGCGATGACAAGCCAGAACAAGTTCTATCGCCCTATCTCTGAGCTGGACAATGACGGCGGCTATGCCGACATCTTCCTCTCTCCGCTCTGTGACATCTACAAGGACATGGTAGATTCATATATCATCGAGTTGAAATATTGCAAGAGCCAAACCACAGATGAGCAAGTGAAAAAGCTCTTCGAGGAGGCTTCAGTTCAAATCTCTCGCTATGCGGACAGTGATATGGTCAGAGTAGCAGTAAAGACTACAAAGCTCCACAAGCTGGTGGTTATCTACCGCGGAGCGGAAATGGTGGCTTGCGAGGAGATATAAAACTATTCCAACTATACAGGTCGAAAATGTTTGAGAATGAGGATTATAAAAGGCAAGTCGCTTCCTTGTCTGACCAGTGATGGGGCGGCAAGGATGCAACTTTGACTTTAAAGGTTGGGTTTATCTTTTCCCTAGTATATCAGAAAGGAATTATTGATAATACTAGGCGTTTTAACTCCTTTTTAGGGGGCTACGTCTGGTAGCCTTTTGAGATATTCAAAATTGCACCATATTAAGGTAATGGATTTTCTTAACTCTGTTAGGTATAACTAGTATCAACACTATACATAACAGCAGCAAAAATCCTTTCAATATACAGATGAATTCAGGATAAGGCATATATGGATATAAGCTTTTGGGCAAAATAAGAAATAATGAAATCGGTATAATCATACTTTGCATAAATGCGACTTGTCCTTCAATAATTGAAACGTCATTATTGTATCCATTCTTGCTTGCGTAATAATAGGCTTCGTAATATCGATTTAAAATTTCGTGATTTTCTTTACTTGGAGCTACCGATGGATCTATTCCCTTAAAACTAAAATATAAGAGAAAGCTAAATGCTGCCAACGAAAGCAATTCCGGAATATAGATGTAAACGTTTTCGACCTTAATGCTGCTAGCTTGTAAAAAGCAAGCAACAACAATAGCTGTTAGCAAATAAATGCAAGGAATGGTAACATGTAACTGCTTCGTGTAAGAATATTCTTTTTGAGGAAGGTATTTATAGTCTTTTATCTCTTTTTTTGTATTCTGTAAAGTCTCAGCTAAAAAGTCATGGCTATTTCTTGTCTTATTCCATATTCGTGATGTTAGTACATGGTTTATAATGCCGATAAGGTAAGCAGCAATAAGCCAAATTGCCCAGATTATAGAATTGTCAACTTCAAAAGTATTTGGCATCCATGACAATTTACACATAGATAATCCCCATAAAAGGATAATGAATCCTGGTACAATCATCGCCAAGATGTCATATAAAGAAAGTTTCGATAGAAAATTCATTGCTTATGGATTTGTAATTATCTAAAAAGGTGTATCTTAAAAGTCCCCTAGATGGACAAGAAAGATACACCTTTTGTTGTTTTTATATTTTTGTATTAGCGACTACCACCAGCCCACCATACATTCTCTGTAAAGATATACATACCAGCATCATTGCCTGAGCCGAATGCCTCTTTCACGTTAGGGTTAGAGAGAACATCGCTTGAGCCGTAAGGCAAGCGGAGTGGCAAACGGTTGCCAATTGAAGAATTATTCTTTGGGTTGGTCAAAGCTACTGGATAGCTGCCATCCACGTATTTGCAACGACGTATATCGTTGAATGTCTCCAACTGTTCATCGCGAGTCTGTGCGATATACTTCTGTACCAAGATTTCGCTCAATGGGTTTGCTGCAAACTTTGTAGCTGTCACACCAGAGAGGTATGCTGCAACTTCATCGTTAGAGAATGTTTCTCCGCATGATGTCGCATAGTCTTCCAAAGAAGCCTTTACTGCAGTTTCAAAGTCTGCTTTTGCATCTTGTCCAAGACGGGTCTTAACCTCTGCTCGGATAAAGTACAATTCTGATTTGCTGAACATATGGCTGCCCTGCTTGTTCTCAAATCCATAATCCAACCATGCAGGTACGTTCAATTCCTCAATACTTTGAGCTTGTTCCTCATTGCCAGGTTCTCCGATGGTATTGGTTCCAAACTCATTATTATTGTAAAGTGGCTCACGAGGGTCATTTCTTTCTATCAGCAAGTCTTCAACGGTCTTTGAAGAAGCAATATACTCACGGCTAGCCCAGTAAGCAGACCAAGAGTTTGTCTGACCAGCTCCATAACCAGTAAACACATCTAAGAGAGCACCATCAAAACCATCAGCAATTGCTGCATCTGTCTCTGACAAAACCTGTGTATACAAAGTATTTTTATCATCTACACGACCTGCTTTATGCAAAAGATAGCGAGCCTTCAAAGCATGGGCCAAACCTCTCCACTTGCTGCAGTTACCATTGAAAAGTAGATCTTGGCTACCTGCATTTTTCATCTTTCCATCGATAGCCTTGCCTAAGTTCACAATGGCGGCATCAAGCAAGTTATTGATGTTTTCATAAATACTCTCTTGTGAATCGACTTTAGGTGCAGATGCCTTAAAAGCCTCAGAACAAGGAATGTTACCAAACATATCTGTCATAATGCCCCAGTCGTATGCTGCCAAAATTTGTGCCATACCTAAGATATCTGCTTGGCCAGCATTTGCACCACTTTCACACTTGGTAATCATCTGCTGAATGTTATTCAAGGAAAGATATGTTCCATCCCACTCATTGTTGAATGTGGCACTTGCTGCAGTTTCATTAGCATTTCTCAGCTCTGCATTTTTTAATTGATTATTACCACATCCGAATAACTGTTCTGTATACGAAGATACATACCATGCAAAGCTACCACCATTTGTCGTAAATACGCTTGATACGATAGCATCTGTCAACTGGAATTTTGCATCAACAAATTCAGCACTCGGATGCCCGTTATCTTTGTTGATTCTGTCCATTGTGTCCTCAGAGCATGAAACAGTTGTCATTGCTACTGCTGAGATAGCTAGAATGCCTAATATATTTTTAAATTTCATCATTGTTTTATCTTTTTGTTGTTTGATACTTTAATGATTCCGAGGGTGACTCTCTGATTAGAATGTAATCTTGAAACCACCACCGAAGCTTGAAGTATTAGGTATAGAGAAGCGCTCGAAGCAACCACTCATGTTACCATTACCCTGAGAAGATTCAGGATCAAGATCCTTCATCTTAGACCAAAGGAGCAAGTTGCGCGCGAAACCATATACGGAAATGTCGATGCCTGCAAACTTAGGAAGCTGATAGCTCAAGGTTACATCACGTAGCTTTACGTAACTACGGTCGTAGATACCTGATTCTGTTACGTCATGATATGCATACCAGTATGATTGCTTGCTTACCTCAATTTTATTAGGCTGGCCTGTAGCTTCGTCAATACCATCTACAACCATTGTACCCTCATGATATGGTAAAGATTCCTTTGTTGCACCAAACATGTTCATTGTCATAATGGTACCATTGTACATTTTGCCACCCTTCTGCCAATCTAATGTTGCAGACAAAGACAGACGCTTCCAACGAGCCTTCAAATTGAAGCCCATATTGAAGTCTGGAGTACACTCGCCCAAGTTCTGACTATCAGATGTACCTTGTGGAAGACCATCCTTAAGCAATAAACGACCTTGTTCGTCACGCTTGAAAGCAATACCATAGATGTTTGGGTAAGTATAACCTGCCTGAGCACGAACCTGCGGCTCAACGAAACCACCCAGCATGATACTCTCTACGCCATCAGCCAAAGACTTAACCTTGTTGGTCAGCTTGGTGAAGTTTACGCCAAGATCCAAATCCCAATCCTTAGTCTGAATGATGCTTGCATTGATGGCAAACTCATGTGACCATGTAGTCATCTCACCAGCATTGGTACAAAGATATTGGTAACCTGTAGAACCTGCTGTTGGTACATTAAAAATTTGATCTTTAATATCCTGGTAGCTGGCTGTATACTCCAAGCGGATGCGGTTGTCGAAGAAGTTCAAGTCTGCACCGAACTCCCAGTTCATTGTGTTCTGTGGCTTCAAATTTGGGTCATACTTTACATAATATGGGGTATATGATCCCTGACCTGCTAAAGGATAACTAACAGGGGTGAAGCCATACATACCACTTCCATAACTTGGAACATAGTAATAGTTTGCATAGTAGTGACCTGCCTGACCTACTTGTGCAAATGATGCACGAAGCTTACCATATGAAAGGATGTGATTACCCTTCAAAGCAGGAAGCTCTGTGAAAATCCAGCCGAGTGATACAGATGGGTAGAAGAAACTACGATTGCCACGTGGCATGGTAGAAACAATATCATTACGGCCTGTTACAGTCAAATAGAGTTGATTAGCATAACTCAAAGACAACTGACCAAAGAAACCTACTGTGCGCTCCTCTGATTTGTACTCAGAGTTATATGTCATTTTGCTTACATTTGATATAGTTGGCTGTCCGTAAAAAAGGAAATTATCACCAGCATAGTCCCAAGTTCTTGCATTCTCATGATTGAACTCTGAGCCCAATAAGAATCCTAAATCCCACTTTTGAGCTGCATCTAACTTTGCTGTGAAATTGGCAGTAAAGAGGTTGTTGAAAACATTTCGCTGTACGCCGTAATTCTCTATGCTACCACCTGTCTTGTTGCCAGAAACCAAAGTACCATACTCATTGATATCATCATTAGTCGTTGTATATACATCAAGACCTGCTTGCTCGCGGAATACAAGGTTGAAACGCTCTTTGTCCCAATTGAAATTAGGACGGAACTCAACGTATGCATTACCAAAAACACGATTTGTTGCCTGACGATATTCACTATTAGCTGCCCACCAGTAAGGGTTCTGGAATACACCAGAACGATAAAGAACCTGATCAGATGGAGAGTTTGGCTTGTGGTAAGGAGTACCCTTTAAATTAAACTCAGCAGGTGCACCATACAAGTAACTCATAAAACTATCGTTCGCACCAGGGGCAGATGTAATTTTTGTAGAACTATAGTTTGCAGAGAAACCAGTCTTCCACTGCTTGTTGATTTCAAAGTCGACTGCACCACGAGCTGTGGTACGCATCATACCAGTAGAAGGAATGATACCCTTCTGGTAAGTGTCACCAATACCAAAAGAGTAAGCCAAGTTGCCATTCTTCTGAGAAATACCAAAGTTGGAATTCTGTGTGAAACCTGTATTGAAGAAATCACCTACGTTGTCGTATGTCTGAGGCGTAGTCCAACCATCAAGGCCTGCTGCAGCGTATTTAGGGTTGTAGTACATACCCTCATGCTTACCATATTGTTGGGTATAAACATTGTCAGTGTTACCTCCATAAGTTGCATCATTAGCTAAGTCAGTAATCTTTGGACCCCAACTCATGGATGAATTAGGATTATATGCACCTGTAGAGCCACCCTTTCCCGTATTGCCTTGAGCATATACTGTCTGACGTTCGAACTTCTTGCTGACAGTCTGAGCACTCAAGTCGGTAGAGAATGTAATAACAGGGCGCCCTGCATTGGCCTTACCACGCTTAGTTGTGATGATAATTACACCATTAGAAGCACGGATACCATAGAGAGCTGAAGCTGCCTGACCCTTCAATACGTCGATGCTCTCGATGTCGTCTGGGTTGATATCGATAGAGCGGTTAGCTTTGTCTGCACCTGTTACTGACTGACCAGTACTGAAGTCCGCAGAAGAAGCGATAGGCATACCATCTACAACATAAAGAGGAGTGTTGTCGCCAGAGAATGAACGGGCACCACGAATTATAATCTGAGCAGATGCACCAGGAGCACCAGAAGACTGACGAATGTCAACACCAGTCAACTTACCCTGCATAGCGCTAGCCAAAGAGCTAGTACCAGCAATGTTCAGATCTTCAGAACCTAATTTCTGTGATGCATAACCGAGGGCTTTCTTGTCTCGGGAGATACCCATTGCGGTAACTACAACCTCGTCAAGAGTCTTGTTATCCGCTTCCAATACAATCTTCATCTTCTGTCCAGCCTTTACAGTCTGAGGCAACATGCCGAGGTATGTTACTTCCAACTTTGCACCAGCTGGAACATTCAATGAGAAGTTACCATCAACATCGGTAACTGTACCGGTATTGGTACCTGCTACTTTGATAGATGCACCAATGACTGGTTCACCATCCTCTGCAGAGGTTACTTTACCGGAAACTTGAGTTTGCGCCAACGCCATTCCTAAACTAAGGAAGAGGCAGGCAATAAACGTCATGAGTCTTTTTTCCATAAATCTCTCTCGTTTAATTAATTAATAAATATATAATGTTTTATATTTCTTTCTCACTACATATCCTCCCAACTTTTATTGAGCGTGGGGGCTCATTTCTTGTCTCCAACTCTTATCCCGAACTGGTGGGGGTGGGTATGTTGCCATACCTTATTATATATAGGGAAGTATCTCAAACTTCACTAAATTTTAATAATATTTTTAATCGGCTGCAAAAATAAGCATTTTTTAGGAAATCACCAAACTTTTTTCTAGAAAAGTTGCACTTTGCTCGACATTTTATTATAAATATGCGGTTTTTATACACTTTTGCTTATGAAAAACAAGCGAAAGCGGCAGTTTTGTCAAAAACTGCCGCTTTCGCTGAAATACTAACTTTCTGCCTTTAATTCTTTGTCTAGAACAAAGAGCATATAGAGGGGGATGTTGATGGTTTTTGAACTGTTGTTTCTCTCGTATGGCAAGAGACTGGTGCGAACCAACTTGTCTTGCACCTTCCAGTATGAGTGGCTTTCTTCCGTGACTGTCTTTCCATTTTAACAATTGGGATATAAGTAGTCTTTCCATACGCTAAAAATTATGTTTTGGCAAAGATACTAATAAACAGTGAATTACGCAAGGAAAATCACATTTTCCTAAGGACTTTTAAGTATATTTATCACATTTTCCTGAGGACTTTTCTGTTAAATCATCACATTTTCCTAAGGAGTTTTAGGGGCTTAAATCGAGAATTCTGTCGTAATCTCAGAAAAAAAGCAAGATTACGACAACTTTTAAACGAGAAATCTGTCGTAATCTCGATAAAAAAGTGAGATTACGACAGATTTTCATGATTTTTCTCTTTAAAAGATTAATTATCTTGTTTCGTCTTTACTAATCTGTGGATGGATTAGAAATCAGAAACGCTTACGGCTGTGATAGGCACGATGCGGAAGTTGTCCAGTGCAGATTCCCTTTATACCTTATTATATATATATTTAGTATTCGTATAGCTTGATGTGGAGTATTTTGTTGTCTCCACATGAGATGCGGGCATGGCGCCCCTGGTGGTCCTGATCGCCATTATCACGACGGATAAACTGTAATTTGCCGTTTTTGTCTATTTCAACCTGGTCTACATATCCGATACCGATACGCTTACCTTTGAAGGTTGTGGCTTGTTTCTTTGTTTCGGTTCCACCGTTGTCTACAAATCCGTCCTCACCGAGTTTCTTTTCTTCAGCTTGCGCTTTTTCAGTCTTGCTTTGGAAGACTACGACGATTCCATTACCTGCTATGATGTATTCGTTCTTGGCTAGTCTCACAATCAAGCCACCGCCTTCAGGCCATTTACTTCCATCTGTAGCGCGAGGATCCCATGGTAGCGTGAAGAAGTGGCGGCAAGTCATGGTAATATCTCCATCTTCAATGATGCGCTCTTTATCTTCCTGGTCGAAGAGTAATCCCCAGTTTTTTCCCTTTCCCTGATGCTGAAGCAGGATAGGAGAGAGTTGGTCGATAACCTTATATGAACGTCTGAGACTGTTCTTCACCTTGTAGTTAGCTTCATCGAGAGCAAACGGACTGAAACTGATGGCATCTGTTTCACCGAAGGTATAATATGCTTTTACACCGCTATTGATATCGCATTTCACTTCTGGAGTGAAGAAAGGATTGTCGGCACGCTTGTATTTCTCTACCCATCCCTTGTAACCGGTATCATAGATATCTGGTGCAAAGATGTCGATACTTGGTGCACCGCATTTCCAGATATCAAACAGATGGGCAAGTGGTCCGGCAGAAGGATATTCGCCTGGTTTTCTGCCACGACTGTTCATTGCTGCATTTACATACATCGGAATATTGTAGATGGCTTTGCCTGCTGAGGCTAGCTGCTCTACATACTTGGCATAATAATATGCTTGGAATTTCTCGTCAGCATAACGGTCTGTTCCGAAAACTTCTGCCCATGTACCTTTCTTCTTGAGCTTGAGTGCCTTGAGCAATGAAGCAGGAACGGGTTGTCTGTAAGCTTTTTCGGCAAGAGGAGAGTGGTCGCGGGCAGATTCGAGCATGCCGATTTCGTTTTCTACCTGCATCATGATAACGGTATTCTCCTGACTGTCTACTGCTTTAATGTGCTTCATCAGTTCGCAGAATGCTCGCTTGTCTGCTTGAAGCAGGTTATCGCTGAAGGCTGTGCATATCTCTAATGGCTTGCTGTTCTCTGTGAGTGAACGAGGGAAACGCTTGGTGTTTTCCTTTACCCATAATGGAGCATAGCAGCTCATGGAGTTCTTCCAGGCACCAAACCATAGGAAGACAATCTTCAAGTCATGCTTACGGGCAGTTGTGATGACGCTGTCTACAAGTGCGAAATCATATTTGCCCTCGTCAGGTTCAACAAACTCCCAATATGCAGGAACGAAGACAGAGTTGACTCCGCTATTCTTCATCTGTTTCAATGCTTTCCTGATGTCGGCAGGACTCGTTGCAGCAGAGTTGCTCAACTCACCAGCCAGGAGAAGCATCGGCTTGTCATTGACAACAAGCTGGGTTGCAGAGCCTTGCTTCTGCAGTTTCACTCCAGCTTGTATGTTGATGCAGCATAATAATGCAAGAAAAGATAATACAATCTTATTCATAGATCTTCATTTTAGAAAAGGTTTGAAAATACTTGAGACAGGTATTGCGCCATTCCTTTGCATTCTCCAACTGTACATTGAGCAGAGAGTCTGTATGTTGCCATTCCTGCTCATGCCCCTTCATATACTGCTTGGCTGAGGTATGCCAGAAGTCGCGGTATACTTCTACCATCGCCACACCCATGTTGTACTTCATGCAGAGTTCCTGCCAGAGGGTGCTGCCTGATTTCATCTTGTAAGTCCAAGGCACATGATGGAACCAGAGGAGATATTCTTCAGGGCAAGTTGCGATGTTGTCATACAGACTGCGATATGGTTCTGGGTACTGACCGACAGCATCTGTGCCCTTGGATGAACGGTCGAAACCTACACCCTGAGCATCAGCCTTGTGATAGTAGACCGGACACCATTCCAAAGGATAACTTGCGATGAAACCATCTGGCTCCGGACCGTAGTGGTGGTCGAACTTGAAGATGTGGTGCAAACCCAAAGGCATCATATAGTTGACGCAAGCTTCGCGCGAAGTCATCATCATCATCTCTACAGGCTTGGTAAATCGCTCGTCCTGGTTTTCGTAGGTCTGTACGAGCCATTCGTGAGCAATCTCTTCGGCTGTAAGTGAAGGATTCCATGCCAATCGGCCAAAAGCATACCAGTTAGCCTGAGAGAAAGGATGACCGCACCAGTTGGCATCATCACCGATATTGGCTACACCTGAGATTCCAACCAGTCTGTCTGGATTAACAAAGCCAAAGAATTCCTTCCACATAGGAGCGAGATAGGTGAGGTGCTTCGACTGACCAAGATATTCCTGGGTAATCTGAAGTTCTGCTATCTGAGGAGTCTGTTTGATGTTGTCGAAGATAGGAGCGTATGGCTCACGAGGCTGGAAGTCGAGCGGACCATTCTTAGACTGTAGGATTACGTTGTCACGGAACTTGCCATCCATACCTTTGAATTCGCTGACAGCTTGCTTTACACGGTCTTCTCCCTTATGGTTAGCACCATATACAAAGCTTCGCCACATGATGATGCCTCCGTATGGTTTGACGGCATCGGCAAGCATGTTGGCTCCATCGGCATGGGTACGGTGGTAATCGCCAGGACCAGGCTGTCCTTCAGAATTGGCTTTTACGAGGAAACCGCCAAAGTCAGGGATGGTAGCATATATCTCTTTTGCCTTCTTCTTCCACCACTGCTGAACCTTCTTATCCAGTGGGTCGGCAGTCTTGGTGTAGCCTAAAGCCATAGGCGAAGCGAAGTTGATGCTGAGGTATACCCGGATGCCATAAGGACGCAGGATGTTGGCGATGATCTTCACCTTATTAATATATTCTGCGGTCATCATCTTTGGCGATGCGTTTACATTGTTCAGTACGCTTCCGTTGATGCCCAAAGAGGCGTTGGCACGGGCGTAGGTGATAAGACGGTCGTGCAGACTCTTGCTGATGCTGCCGCCCTTACCGTTTTTGCCGAGTTTGATTTCTTCCCATTTGAAGATGCTCTTTCCGGCGTAGCCACGTTCGATGCTGCCATCGAGATTATCCCAATGGTTGAGAATGCGGAGACCCACTTGTGGTTTCTCGGTCTCATCGATAGCTTTGCTGAAGTTCTGCTGATTACCGCTACCTGTGTTGTAGGCATCGGTGTTCTGAAGTCGAATCAACTCGTAGGCACCATAGAGCAAACCGATAGGATTGCTGGCGGTGATAGTTGCTTCGTACTGAATGTTGTCGCCTTGCTGGGCAGGACGGGCGTAGATGTTATAGCCCTCGCCCAGGTTGAGACTCTTGTCTATCTTGAGCTCAACATTCTTGCCACGCCAGTTGTTTTCTAACTCCTGCTTGGCAATCTTGGCTGTTGCATCATCAGGCAACTGTGAGATGACTTGGCATGAGTTAGCATACTGCTTTCCGAGCCATAACTGTGAACAATCACTCTGTGCAGAAACATGGAGTGATGTAAGTACCGTAAATAATAAAATGAGGTATTTCTTCATATCTTTGCAGATCGTTAGTTTGTATTGTTATTGTTTCTGCTGCAAAGATACGAAAAAATACCTTTTTATATATATAGCGGTCGTTTATTTTTCATTTCTCTTTGTTTCAGCATACTCGCTAGGCGACATGCCATAGTGTTTTTTGAACACGGTAGAGAAGTGGGTCTGGTTGTTGAAACCTACAGAGTAGGCTACCTGCGTGATATTAATCTGCCCCTCTTCGATGAGTCGTGCCGCCTGTTCCAGTCGGAGGTTACGTATAAATTCTCCGGCAGAAACACCAGCAATCTCCTTCAGTTTACGGTGGAGCTGTGCACGGCTGATACCTACCTCCTCGGTAAGTTTCTCTACATTGAGGTCGGGATCGGCAAGGTGGCCGTTGATATATTTCATCACGCGTTCCATCAGGGCATCGTTATTGCCCTTTACCTGAATCTGCTCAATCTTCGCCTTCTGGCCCTGTGCTCCGCTGTATTTGCCGCGGATACGTCGCACATTATCCACCAGGTTGTCGATAAGGATATGCAACTCTTCCATGTCGAAAGGCTTTGCCAGGAAAGCATCGGCTCCTCTGCGAAGTCCCTCCAACCGGTGTTCCACCTCGCTCTTTGAGGTGAGCAGGATGACAGGAATATCGCTGATGTTGCTGTTGCTCTTGATGTTCTTGAGCATGGTGATTCCATCCATCTCCGGCATCATCACATCGCTTATCACGAGGTCGTACTTGCCGGTGAGCAGCATCTTCAAACCTTCCTTGCCGTTGCAGGCACGCTCAAAGCGGTACCAGTCGCTCAGTTCGGTCTTGATGTATTGGGCAATCTCGCTGTCATCGTCAACTATCAGGATATTGAAGTTGCGGTTGGCCTGTACTTTCTTTTTGGTAATCTCCTGCTCCTTCTTGTCTTCTTCTTCAAGTATCTCGCCTGGCTGCAGATGGCTGTTGCCCAGCGGAATGCTTACTTCGAAGCAGGAACCCTTGATGCCGTCGGTACGGTTGTAGGCCTTGATCTTGCCTCCGTGCATTTCTACAAACGCCTTACAGAGGTTGAGTCCGATACCGGTTCCTTCGATATGGAGACCGCTGCTGTTGTTTCCCTGATAGAAACGTTCGAAGAGGCGGTCGGTCTTCTCTTCCTTCAGTCCGATGCCTGTATCTTCTACCCTGATGGTGGCATTCTTTTCGTCTTTACCTATGATAACAGTAATCTCGCCGCCATCAAAGGTATACTTCATGGCATTGGAGAGCAGGTTGGAGATAACCTTGTCAAAGTTGATGCGGTCTATCCAAACCTTCAGCTTGCCTTTATCGCCGCTGAGGCTTTCGTCTTCTTTGAGCTCAAGGGTGATGTTGCGCTCCTGTGCATTGAAGCGGTAGAGCGATACGATGCCATGCAGGAAATCCTTGAGCGGAGTCTCCTGGCAGTGAAGATGCATCTGGTTCTTGTCTATCTTTCGCTCATCAAGTATCTGGTTTACCAGAAGCAGGAGGCGCTGGGCATTGCGGTCGATGGTATCGATATCCTGTTTGCTTTCGGCATCTGTTAATCTTGTTTTCAGCTTGTTGAGCGGTCCCATGATCAATGTCAGCGGCGAGCGGATGTCGTGGGTGGCATTGATGAGGAACTGCATCTTGGTCTCTTCCAGGTCTGCCTTGCGGCGGCGCTCGTATGTGTAGATGACATACAGGATGACGCTTGCTATGATCAGGATATAGAGGAGATATGCCTCGGGTGATGCATACCAAGGGTCGCATACCTTGATGTTGATGATGGTAGGATTCTTGGAATATCTGCCATTGCTGGTAGCTCTCACCTCCAGCGTATAGTCGCCCGGTTTCAACTTGTTGAATGCTACGGCATTGGCTCCCTCATTGGTGCTGTTCCATTTGCCGTCGTTGATGCGGTATTGGAAACTGATATTGTCGGTGTTCCTGTAGTTAAGCAGCGAGAACTCCAGAGTGAATGAATTCTGGGAGTAAGGAATGCTGAAGTCTTTAGCCATACAGTTGATTGGCTTCCCGTCGATGATGAAGTTGGTGAGATGTACATCTCCCAGTTTCATCTTCTTGGCTCTGACAACGTCAGGATAGAAGGTTGTGATACCGTCACTGGTTCCGAAGGCGATAAAATCGTTGGCAGTATGCATGGAAGAGCCCAGCACGTACTCACGGGTAGTAAGTCCGTTGCCGTTGATGTGCCCGATAAACTGTCTGTTCTTCTGTTCATACTGCCAGATGCCCATGGTTGTACTTACCCACAAGTCACCCTTCCTGTCTTTGATGATGCTGCAGACCTGCTTGCCTTTCAACGCTTCTGCATGAGGGAAGTTCTTCGTCTTGTTGCTCTTTCTGTCAAACAGATAGAGTCCTTCTTCGGTACCGATGATAATATCGCCGTTCTTTCCTTCGCAGATACCATTCGCCTGTCTGTCTTTCAGAATGTTGTGCCATCCGAAATCCTTGAAACTGAGCGTTCTGGTATTGAGACAGGAAACTCCATTAGAGGTTCCTATCCATAAATGTCCTGTATGGTCGAGTGCCATGCTTCGCACCCAGTCGTTGCAGAGGAATCCTCTGTTGCCTCTTTGCTGCATATTCAGAACGGTAACTTTGCCGCTTTCCACATTATATATATATAGGCCTTTGCTGTATACTGAAATGTAAAGGTTGCCCTGTGCATCGTCGGTCATACAGTAGATGCCGGCACTGGTAAAGGTGAGTTTCTGCTGGTATGTACCTGTATGAGGGTTGTAGCTGTAGAGTGCGCTGCCATTGCTGATCCAGTAATCGCCACGTCGGTCTTTATAGATGATGCCGGTACCTGCAGGTGACTGAGGGTGGGCGATAATCTTGCCTGAAGCGTCAAAACAGAACACACCACTGTTCTGTACCGTACACCATGTTTCACCATTCTCGCCTTGTGCAATAGATGAAACGCTGCTGCCGATGATGTAGTTCTGTGCAGAGAAACTCCAGCTGTTGAAAGCCTGCTGGCGCTGGTTAATCAGGTACAGACCTTTCTTATAACAGCCTATCCAGAGATTGTTGTCCTTATCTTCGATGATATCGTTGACGAAGGCGGTAGCCAGATTGAAACTGCTGTTGCTGTTCTCCAACTGTTCTACCCTGTTGCTTCCCTTCCTGATCATGAGAACACCATGTTCAGAGGTGCTGATATAGAGGTTGCCTTCGTGGTCGAAGGTAGCATTGTTGATGGTTACATTATTCTGATAACCACCAAAGTCGTAGCCGGCATCAGCGATGCGGCCTGTCCGGTAATCATAATAGATGATGCCATACATGCAGGCGATGAGCATGGTCTGCGGGCGATGCTGGATGAAAGCCACAGGTGCTCCGCATGGTGATTTGAAGTCTTTGCGCTGTACCTTGCCTTGTTTCTTGATGAAACGGGTGAAGATAGAAAGGTGGCTACTCTGCCATAGATAATGATGCTTATCTTCGTAGATATGGGTAAAGAATACATCAGAATCGCGCTCAGCGTATTGCCTTTCCTGTCTGATAGTGAAAAGATGATCGGTTCCTTTCCGGGTATTTCTGTCTTTTACAGAATAGAGACCATATCCTGCTGTACCCAGCAGGATATCGCCATTGTGACTTTCTACCATAGAATAGATACGTGGCTTTCTGCCATCAGGAAACTGGAGACGGGCGAAATCGTTCGTCTCATAATTATAGCGCATCAGTCCCTTGGCACAACCTATCCACAGATTACCTTTCTTATCTACCAGCAGGTCGGAGATAATGTTGTCAGTAATGGAGGTTGTGTCTTCTTCGTTGTGCAGATAGTTGGTAAAGCGGTAGCCGTCAAACTTGCTGAGTCCGTATTCGGTTCCCACCCAGATATATCCGTATTTATCCTGCACAATGCAGTTGATAAGCGAACTTGACAGTTTGCCCGATGTGAAAAGTTCACCACTGTCAGCCCATACCATGAGCGAGATGGTGATAGCGAAGAGTGCCGTGAGACAATGTCTGATATGCTTCATATTTTCTGTCCGTTTTCTTGTTTAAATTAGGTTGTTACGGCTGCAAAAGTAACAAAAAACAATGAAAGAAACAAATTCTAATGCAACAAAATGTTTCATTTCTTTTTGTTTCTTTATCTTTTTGTGCCCTTTTTGCAGGTATGAAACAAATAGAAAAGTAATGGTAACTATTAAATGCCTGTTATTTCATTACTTATTAGTAAATTTGCATCGTCAACAACAATAGAAACATTAAAAGCATCATAATAACAATGAATAGACAAGCAATCAAAATCTTATCGCTGGCGCTCGTATTGGTTACGTCAGGTTCTGTAGCTTTTGCTCAGAAGGTATGGAAAGGATCTTGGGCTACTGCAGTGGAATGGACTGGTAAAGGAGATATGCCTAAGGAAAGCTTGAGCAACCGTTCTTGCCGGCAGATAGTTCATGTATCTTTTGGCGGAGAGGAACTCAGAGTGAAGCTCAGCAACGAGCAGAGTAAGGAGCCGGTAGAAATCAAATCGGTGTATATTGCAGATACTGATGTTCCAAGCAATTGGGAAATTCAGACCAAGACGGTGAAGTATCTTAAATTCAATGGCAAGAAGAATGTAACCATCGCTCCAGGCAAGGCTATCTTCTCAGATGATTTGAAGTATGCCCTGAAGAGTGGACAGCGTCTCACGATTACCATTGATTATGGCAAGCAGACTCCAGTGAATGCAACATCCCATCGTGGTTCACGTACTACATCTTATATAGTAAACGGTTTGCATCGTACTCCTAAACCGATGGATAAGAGTTTTGATGATGGCGAGGAGGTGGACCACTGGTACAATCTTTCTGCCATTGATGTGAAGACCGATAAGACTACCCCTGTGGTAGCTATCCTCGGAAACTCTATTACCGATGGCCGTGGAAGTACTACTAACCATCAGAACCGCTGGACCGATTTCCTCTCGGATGCCCTGAATGCAGAGAAGCCATACGGCGTATTGAATCTTGGAATCGGTGGCAACTGCGTGGTGCAAGGTGGATTGAGCGAACCAGCCATGAAACGTTTCGACCGTGATATCCTGGGACAGGCTGGTGTAGATAAACTCATCATCTTCGAGGGAACCAACGATATCGGTTGCTGCAGCGGAAATTATGAGCATGTAACAGATACCCTGATAGCCTGCTACAAGGTGCTGATAGCGAAAGCCAAGGCAAAGGGAATCAAGGTGTATGGCGGAACCATCACCCCTACCAAGGGAAACGGATGGTATTCTTTCTGGCACGAGGCGATGCGACAGACCGTGAACGAATGGATCAGAAAGAGCGGTGCCTTTGACGAGGTTATCGACTTTGATGAGTTGACCCGCGATCCGAAAGACCCTCAGCGTCTGAAGGCTGAGTATTCTGACGACTGGCTGCATCTCAATCCGAAGGG
>OGGT01000245.1_pt1 | contig 34449 bp, 23 predicted proteins | sample 1571311 | NCBI WGS metagenome assembly OGGT01 (sample SAMEA2581931, study PRJEB24529) | metagenome | biome: Human gut stool | place: China | collected 2011
GCTTCAAACGTTGGGGCCTCCCGGTCGAGCCTTTGGCTCCCGGGAGGCCCCTTTTATACTCTCTTTCCGGGCTTCCCGGCGGGCGTCGCTCCAGGAACCCCTTTTTTCGTATCTTTTCCCATGCTTACCGAATCCCGTTGCCTATTGGATTCCATCGGCGGCAATATAGCATCTACAGTGTGCGAAATAAGAAGTATCCGTAGTAAAGGCAGCCGATCGCTCATACCTGTTGCACAACCTTGACACGTATGCCCAACTCTGCAAACCAGCAGTGCGACACGCCGATTTGGCTTTTTGCTGCTCCTGTTGTATTCTAGTCAAGTTGCGTTTCACGGATAGACACCGGGAAGCGTTGAATAATTGGAGAATTCGCCTAGTGGTCTATGGCGCACGCTTGGAAAGCGTGTTGGTGTAACAGCCTCACGAGTTCGAATCTCGTATTCTCCGCCCGGATTGGAACCCCGGAAACCGTTGGAATCATTCGGTTTCTGGGGTTCCTTCTTTTCCACTCCGTTTTCCGGTTCCTTCCAGATTCCCTCCGAATGCTTCTTTCGTTGGCCTCGGTTTTTTGAATCGTCCCGTATCGCAAGTCTCGCGTGTACGGGCCGGCATCCAGGAAAGTCCCTGATTGTCATGCTGCGGCTTATTGGTGCCAGTCTGTGGTCTCAATAATGGGATTGTTTGCCCTCATATGTCGATATTTGATTGCGATTCGGTGGGGGAGTTGCGTACATCGTCGTTTTACGCGCACTTTTGCGCTGCGCTACGTTACGCTCGAAATCGTGACGTTGAGAGAAAGAAGCACGACGATGATTGACAAGACGGCTGCCGGCAGCCAGCAGACTGACCAACGCGATGCTGATACTCGTGACTCTCTGGCGGCGCTTGCCCGACGCCGTTCGAATTCATCGCCAATCGTATTGCAGAGTGATGTGCAGGCCGCTCCGCAGGAAAAGCAGGAAAAACAAGAAAAGCAGAGCGAAGCTGGGTCTGCCTTGCAAACGGGCGAGGATGCGAATGATGACGCGAATCGTGCGGAAGAATCGCAAACCGTGAAAGAAAAAGACGCTGTGGATGGTCCTGATAATACGCAGCAGCCGCAAATGGCATCCATAAGCGCCATCACAACGCAGGTTTTGCCACCAAGCTTTATTCCGACCGCAACCGGTCGTATTCGTCCCGTAACGGGCGCTTTTCCCGCAATTCAGTCCGCTTCGCAGACGGAACAGGCGCAGCGCAGGCGATCCATCCGCTCGTTGGCCGCGGGGTCGTTGCGTAGAACCAACATCGGCAATGCTGAAAAGGCCGGCGGTGTGGGGAGCGCGGGTAGTACCGGACGGACGGCGGGGAATGGCGATACGCCGTCGCCGCGAATCGCCAGCAGTGCTCCCCATTATGTGAATTGACCAGTGGACTGATCAGAACGGCCAACGTAACAAATCAGTGGGAATACTGGACATACACGCGGTTCACGCACGGTACGCGCGCTTCGCGCTGCATTGTACGTCGCTGTACTACGTCATTCCAATTGAATCGCAACAATGCGTATAGCAGATGAAAAGCACATATGAAAAACGCGCATGAAAAACGGTCCCGATATATTCGAGACCGTTTTTTCATGAGTCGATGAAGCAAACGCTGTCCGGCAGCGAGCCGGCTCAGTCTTCGCTGGTTTCGCGCTTATACTGCACGAACGTCTTCATGGCGTAGGCAAGGCCGGCAAGCAGCAGAATGGCTGCGCAGGCAAGGGAAATGCCGATGCCGGTTTGTGCAAGCTGTCCATATTCCGACTTGGTCAGCGCGCCGGTGGACGCGGCGGTTTGATCGCCGGAAGCTGTGACGGATCCAGTTGCAGCACCATTCGCGCCAGTGTCGGCAGCCGTGCGCACAGTGCCAGTGGTGCCGTTGACTCCAGTAACGGTCGTACCGGCATTCGTTCCAGCCGTGATGCCATGCGTGCCGGTAGCAACGGATGAGCCGCCCTGCTGACCCGTCTTGGAGTTCGCGTCCTTCAGCGCCGCGATGAACGACTGATGCCACTGGTGGCTGCTCGCCGCAAACGCGTCATGCCTCGTCTTGAGTTCGTCGTGGGTCTCCTTCATATCGGCATGCATCTGGTTGAGGTGGGCCTGCGTGTCCTGCATATCCTGATGCAGAGCGTCGTGACGCTCCTGACCACGCTTGACCGCGCCGTCAATCGCATTCTTTATATCCTCGCGGTCCTCCTGGTAGTTCTTCCAGGCCTGCTCGCCGTACTGGCGAAGCGCGTCGGCGTCCTCGTGCGCGTTCTGATGCAGCTGCTCGGCGTGCTGCTTGGCGGTTTCCATATCCGACTTGATCTGCTGATTCGTCTTGTTCAAGTGCTGCACGGCCTCGCACGCCTGATCGGTGCACACGGCCATATCCTGGTCGATCTGCCCGCTGATGGTGGTGCTGCCGGCCAATCCGTCCGTAGATGGTGCGACTTCACTGGCCGAAGCCGCGGAAGGCAAGGCGGCCATGCCGATGGTTAATATTCCCGCCGCTGCAGCTGCTGCAATACGATTCCTCATGGTGGTTCCTCTCCTGCGCACGTTTGCATTCGATCTGTGATTGTGCGCTCGCGTTCGTTCCGTATGCCATAGTAGGAGGGGAATGTGCCTAAATAAACCGGTGGAAAAATGACATTTGTCTAGTTTCTGCGATGCTGCAGCAGTCTTCATAGTTTAAGCGGGAAACCAGAATCCAAACCAGAAGCCGGAACAGCCTGCTCAAAACATGACCAAGCAGGCCAAGCAACGGCTCAGACCGCCCGTACTTATCCCGCCCGTATTGGTTTATCTAGCGGCGGCCCCCAACAAAGATCACTCAACAATAGTAATGAATGGGCTAGCCGGCAGATTAAAGTCGTTGTACAGCATGCTCGCGCACTTCGGATTGCCACTGAACAGGTAACGTACCTGGCTCATGGCGTTGAGATCGTTCAGTATTGAACCATCGGCTGCGGTGAGCAACACCTGATTGCCCCTGATAGTGGCATTGACCGCCTGCCATTGACCGGAGTAATTGGCGACCTCAAACCCCTGCAATGCCGTAGTGGTGGGAGCGGCGATATTGCTGATACCGCTTAACGGGGTCGCTTTCGGAGCGCTCTTATAGTTTGGTGCGATTGCGCTCGCGGTTTTCGAATAGTTCGGCTGCATGGCTTTCAGCCTGCTTGCGGTGCCGTTCCGGAAAGACAAGGCGATTGCGCCGTTCGCAGTGTGCCGGGCACGTTCGATAAGCGGTCCGTTGGGTACGGTGGTGCCGTCTTCCATGGCGAGATATTGCGCGGCCATGCGTGCCCCGAGAATATCCTTGCCGAGCGGATGGATTAGCGCGGATGTGCCCTTGTCTGTGTCAAGGGAAACCGTCATCGCCACGTTTGACGAATCGTGCAGGTTGGTGTTGCCGAGCGTAGTCCGTTGCGCTTCTCGCACGTTTTGCGTGTACTGGTAGTTTGGCCAGCGCGCGAGCTGTACGTACAGGAACGGCAGGTCCTTGCGTCCGAACACGTTACGGTACTGGTTGATGAGCGTGGTCATTTGCGATTCGTATTGCAAAGCAGTTCCGTAATTATTGGCGTCATCGCAACCTTGATACCACAGCACGCCCGCCACATGGAATCCCTTCAACGGCGCGATATGGTTCGCATAAATATCGCCGCCTTGTACATGCCGGCGAATAGGCGTGCCACCCCACGCGGTCTGGATGATGCCAATCGGCACATTGGGGTGCTTGGCGCGCAACTGCATGGCGAATTGCTGAGCCAGATAGCTGAGGTGCAGTGAATTCGTGGAATCTGCAGTCAGCCATGCATCGGCGCTCTGATTAACAGCGGACAGTGGAAAATCAGTGTCTTCAACATCATGATTTGCGATGACAAATTTCACGCTGTCATCTACGAGCGGTTTCGGCAAATCGCCTGTCGTGATTAGTCCATTGCCAAAATTGTAAGTAGCGTTTTCGTAATACTGCACATAGTTGAGTTCCATATTCGACTGGCCAGCGGCTACGAAGACGTCTCCCACATACACTTTGGCCAGTTTCAGCACGGTTTTGCCGGCGTACTGCACTTGCAGCGAATACGGATTGAGACTTGCCTTTTGCGCGCTCAGCGTGCAGGTGAAACTGCCGTTTTTCGCTACCTTTGCCTTGACGCTCTCGGAGGTTTTGCCTTGCGTAAGTGTCGCTGACAGTTTCGAAACGTCGATGGGGTTGCTTTCCGTGGAGCTGACGTTGCCTTTGACTACGATTGGCTGATCGCGCTGGAACACCATATTGTCCATGTAGTATGAGGGCAGCTGCACATCAACAGTGGCCGCAGTATGGGCGGTGGCGGTGGATTGCGATTCGGTTTTACCGGTTGCCGTTCCGTTGCCCCATTTGGGGCCGCACCCGACGATGATGGCAACGACTATTCCTACGGTTACGATAACGGCAAGTGCCGTTCTTGCCAATCGTTTCGTATTCAATTCTGATTTGCCTCGTTCTTTGTCAACGCCCGCTCGAAGGTTCTGGCCTGTTTGTCATATGTGGCTCGTTCGGTGTTGGCTTTGCTGGTGGTCCCGGACGGGTCGGCTTTGCAGTCAAGCGCCTTCGGCGATTTGACTTCTTCCTGATACAAGGTGCTGAGCTTTTCCAGATCATATGAGGAATCCATGCTGGAAAATGCGTCGACAATCTTTCCCTTGAGCTGGAAATCCTTGGAATATGAAGCGTTCATGGCGGCAACCGCGTCTCTGCAGTCGTTAATGGCATTCAGTTCGCGCATTTTCTGCGATGTTCTCACGCCCATGACGCCGAAGACCACAATGCATACCGCAACGACGATAACGGCTACGATGATGGAACGGCGAATCAAGTTCTTGACATGGTTATGCACCCAAGTGTCGCCATCTTGCACGCCTTGCGATATGGCGATTTGGAATGGATCTTTGGTGTTTGTTTGATAGGAAACCCCTGATGCGTCTGTTTCAGGCTTTCCGTTACGATTGGTGATGTTAACGGAATTGTCGGGTTTGCTGGTTTCGACGGTCGCGGTACTGCTGAACGTTCGGGGCTTACGGACGCTATTTGTTTGACCGTCAGCTTTGTCCGGCTGCCTTTCGTGCCGTGCCATGCTTTCCTCCAGGAGTCCGCGATACCGTTTTGATGTTGTCTATTGGAGGTGGTCCGACAAGGTCCTCTGTTCCCAAATGACAATACATAAGGTATGTTACCCGTTCCACTTCCGAATGCCAGCACTTCATGTTGTGGCATATTCGGTAAATGTGAAGTTTGGTTTGGAATCCATCTGCTTTATTTTGAGTGGGGACATCTCAGAATACACTTAAGTTTTGCGTGTGCAATTGCGTCAACGCGTGAAATGCGTTTTGTGAGAGAGGCTGACGATGATATCGCCGAAAAGCTTGATGAAGATTGCGACCACCGCTTCCGTGGTTGCAATGACGTTTTCCGTTGCCGTGGTGCCGGCTTACGCCATGCAGGATATTGCGATTGAGGATGCGCCAAGTTCTTTTGCCGCAACTGTGGATGATGCGCAGAATTCGTCAAACAGCATGCCGGACAATCCGAACGCGACGCTGCCGGAAACGGTAAGCGAAAACATTTCGGACGATTCCACTGTGGTTTCGGAGAACCTTGCGGTTACGCCGGAAGGTGATGTACAGAACATTGAGACCGGCGAAACCGTGACGGACGCTCAGCTGGTCGGCACGCAATCGCAGCAACCTGATCCACTGGCCAAAACGGATGGCGAATCATTCATTCCGGTGAGTGCCTCGGATGTGAAAGATGCTGTGGAACAACCTGTGAAACAGTCTGCGGAGCAGTCGTCCTTGAAGGGTGGCTCGACTGTCCGGCTCACTAAATTCGAGAGCAACGAATACGGAGCACACTGGGGAACCTACAACGGAACAAAGGCGTTTTTCGATTATAGGAAAAACCTGTTCGCCCAGCAGGCCAAGGGCGTGATTGATGTTTCCTCATGGCAGGGTGACGTCGATTGGGCCAAGGCGAAAGCCGACGGCGTGGAAGGCGCAATCATTCGTTTGGGCTATGGCTGGGGCAACTATGCCGATGCCAAAGCGCAACGTAACATCAACGAATGCAAACGTCTTGGTATTCCTTTTGGCATCTACTGGTATTCGTATGCATACGATGCGAACTGCGCACGTGCGGAAGGCAATGATGTGGCTGCCAAACTCCGCCAGATGGGCGTGAGCCCGAACGATCTGAAATAACCTGTGTATTACGACCTTGAAAAGTGGACGTGGGCTGGTCATACCCCGCCGACCAATCCGAATGTTTATAGCGGTATGGCCGACGCCTGGTATGGCGCACTGCAGTCCGCCGGATACAAGAATCTCGGTGTGTATTCGTATACGAGCTACCTGCAAGGCCCGTTGAACAATTCGAACATCTACGCAAAGACCCGTTGGGTGGCGCAGTATGGTGCTCAAATGGGATACAACGCCTTCGGTACCAACGACCGTGGCTGGCAATACACCAGTTCCGGCCATATCAACGGTATCAGCGGTTCCGTGGACATGAATGCTTTTGGCAGCAAGAATTATGCCCAGGACTCGTCCGTCATTGATGTGCGCAAGATGCCTGTGGTGAGTGTTCCTGATGGTAATTATTTCATCAATGTACGTTTCAAGGTGGCTTCTAGCGTGGATATTTCAGGCGCCAGCACGTCTGATTCCACGACTATTCAGCTCTACTCCGGCAATGGGTCCAAAGCGCAACAATTTAAATTCTCTAAACAATCAGATGGCAGCTATGTGATTACCAATGTGAATTCCGATAAAGCCTTGGATGTTCGAGGAGCGGCAGCGGGTAATAATTCTGTGGTGCAACAGTATGCAATTAATGGAACGAATGCACAGCGGTGGTTCATTCGTGATTCCGGTGCGGGATATTATCTGCAGTCGGCTTTGGGTAATTGGGTGCTTGATTTGAGCGGTGGCAACACCTCTAACGGTACTGCGATTCGTCTTTATGCGCCAAACGGTACTCAGGCTCAACGATTCGTTGTTTCCTCTAGCGAAGTTAGTGTACCGGTAAATGCTGCGGTGAACATCAAATCCGCAGGGAAATCCAATCTTGTATTTGATGTGCCAGGAGCTTCTACCGCAAACAGCGCTAGAATTCAGCTGTATACGGCTAATGGAACGAACGCACAGAAATTCCGTTTCCAGCAGATTGGCAATGGAACCTACAACATTGTCAATGTGAATTCCGGCAAGGTACTGGATGTTTATGGCGCTTCTGCGTCCAATGGTGCGGTTCTACAGCAATATGACAGTAACGGTACGGTTGCTCAACAATGGACTGTTCGCAACTATGGCGATGGGAAAATCTCATTGATGTCAGTGAACGCAAATAAAGCTATTGATGTACCGGGCGCGAATTATTCGTCCAACGTCGCATTGCAGCTGTATTCGCCAAATGATACCGCTGCCCAGCAATGGATCATCGAGAAGTCTAAAACCATGCGCGACCGTTTGAATGAGCAGGCGGCAAAGCATAGACAGGATTTGCCTGATGGCACATATTCTTTCGGTTCAAAGCTAAAGACGAACATGAAGATGGACGTATATGGTGCGTCCCGTTCGGACTGCGCCAATGTGCAACTTTGGACTGGGAATGGCACGAATGCTCAAAGATGGAGAGTATCGCACGATGACAACGGTTATGTGACACTAACCAGTGCGAATTCAGACAAAGCTCTGGACGTTTATGGTGCGAGCACTGCCAACGGTGCCAACGCGCAGCAATATGCCTCGAACGGCACATACGCCCAGAAGTGGATCGCCATCAAAAACTCCGATGGCTCATACACGTTCCAGTCGGCGCTCGCGGAAAACAAAGTCCTTGATGTTTCGGGTGCTTCTACCTCGAATGGTGCCAATGTGCAGCTATATGCCGCAAATGGCACGACTGCCCAAAAGTGGGTGAAATAGCAGACAGATTAACCAATAAAATATGGCTGAGGACAAGTATCTTTTTGCTCTCAGCCATATTTGGAATCTGTGCTATTTCTGGCGCCGCATCATGGCGAATTGATTGGCGTCAATAATGAATGCTTTGCGGTCGTTCTTGGCCATGACATCGAGGATGATGCCGGTGATGAACAATAGCAGTCCGGCAATGACGAGCATGACCGCGCCGATAAGCGTGGGGAATCGCGCCACCACGCCAGTGTGCCAGAAGTCCACGGTCACGCTGCCGCACAGCACGATGCCGATGATACCGAGGATGACGCCAAGTCCGCCGAAGAACGGCAGTGGCTTGTATTCGCGAATCATGCGGAAGATGGTGCTCATCACCTTGATGCCGTCGCCCACGGTGTCAAGCTTGCTGACGGAACCTTCCGGACGGTCGCGGTACTGAATCGGCATCTCGAACAGACGTAGATTGTTGTTTAACGAGTGAATGGTCATCTCGGTTTCTACTTCGAAGCCGCGTGACAATACCGGATAGGTTTTGACGAAGGTGAATGAGAAGGCACGGTAGCCGGTCATGATGTCGGTGACGTTCGCGTGGAACAGGCCGTTGATCGAACCGCGCACCAGACGGTTACCGAAGTTGTGGAACGGGCGCTTGTTCTCTTGGAAGTAGGTGGAGCTCAAGCGGTCGCCGATTACCATGTCGTAGCCTTCGAGCACCTTATCCACCATGACGGGCGCCGCGTCTGCCGGATAGGTGTCATCGCCATCCGACATGACGTACACGTCGGCGTCGATGTCTTCGAACATGGCGCGAATCACGTTGCCTTTGCCCTGGCGTGGTTCCTTGCGGACGATTGCGCCCTCGCTGGCCGCGATTTCCGCCGTGCGGTCGGTGGAGTTGTTGTCATACACGTAAATGTCGGCATTCGGCAATGCTGTCTTGAAATCGCGTACCACCTTGCCGATGGTGACTTCCTCGTTATAGCAAGGCAGCAGTACGGCAACGGAGGGGCTTGTATTCTTCTCGAGCATGTAGAACACTATAGCCTTTGCTGTGGTCGGAGCGAGGCGTCCTGCGGATTCAATTATGATTGCTGTCTTCTTGGCAAAGGTTATGAGAGAATGGCATGAGGCGTGATATAAGCTAGGATGATAAATTGCGCGGATACGACAGGGGGCGTTCTGTGAAGAACAAGATCTTTGCGTTCGAATTCGTTGGTTTGTGTCTGGTGAATGAGTTTAATAAGGAGTAAGTGTGGATTGTAAAAGGCAAGTCAGATTAAAGTTTTTTATTCCGTTAGCGGTGGTTTTTCTCCTTGAAACTTTTCTCTTCAATTTCGCTTTTTGGGAGGCTCTGACATTTCCTGAGCAGCAGCAGATTTCGGTATCCTCTCTGAACAATATTGTAAGAGAGGGAAATGAGTATAGGGTTACTGGTTCCGACACTCCGTACATTGAGTATGCTGTAGATGGGCCTACAGAGATAGACAATTTGGATATTGATCTGGTCGCTAGTGATTCCGATGCCGTAGTTGGCGGGACGTATAGTTTGAGTCCATATGTGCTTGACGAAGGTAATACTAACGGGTATATATCTCTTGGCACGGCACATGTTTCCGAGAACTTAACTGAATCGCATTATATCCGGATTCATCCTGCGGGAAAAGTTACGGGTCTTAGACTAAAGCTGAATATGCAAGAAGGCGACAAGATTGTTATTGACTCTGTTTCCATAAATGCTCAGAGACCTTTTTCGTTCTCTTTTTTGAGGTTCCTCATAATGCTGCTTGTCTCCTATTTGGTGTTCTGCTTTTGGACATCTCGTGACATGTATCAGTGGAATCTAGATTTGAAAGTACGGCGGCAGAAAATTCTTTTATCCATCTTTGTCTTCATACAAATCATGGTTTTACTTGCTGTGACACAGCTTATTCATCCCGCTCAGTATTTTGATTCAACTCGTGAATTAAACGGCGGAGCTTTTATAGGCGATGAGAATCAGTATAATTACTTAGCTAATGCCATCATAAATGGCCATACTTATTTGGATCTCCCTGTTCCGGAATGGATGCAGAAGATGACAAATCCTTATGATGCATCTGCGAGAGCGCAATTATCTTTCAAAACCGGCGAGCCTACGTACTGGGATTATGCTTTTTATAATGGAAAATATTATTGCTATTTTGGAGCATTGCCTGCATTGTCGCTCTTCGTCCCCTTTAAACTCATAACTGGACATGATTTGAGGACTGATTATGCTGTCGCTTTGATGACAGTATTTTTTGTGCTTGCGGCGGTATTCTTTTTGTACTCATTCATGAAAAAATACATCAAGCCATCCTTCGGGCTATTCCTAGTGTCCTTGCTCTTGCTCGTGACTGGAAGCGGTGTCCTGACACAAGCGTTTTATCCGATGATCTATTCTTTACCAATCCTTTTTTCTTTGGTTTTAACTTTAACAGGACTTGGCTTATGGATTAATGCAAGAAAAGATACTGGTGAGCTGTCTAAGCTACATCTTTTGATTGGTGCGATTTGTATAGCATTAAATCTTGGATGTAGACCTCAATTTGTTCTGGTGGTCTTCGTCGCTTTTCCGATATTCTGGTCTGAAATCAGAGAGAGGTTTTTCTTCTCTGTGAGAGGTATTTGGAACACGCTTGCCGTTATAGTGCCTTTTCTTCTTGTGGGTGGGGTAACTATGGCGTATAATTATGTCCGGTTTGATTCTTTTTTTGATTTTGGCGCTACGTATAATCTAACTGGTTTTGATATGGTTCATCGATCCTATGCCTTGTCGAGGATTCCATGGGGATTGTGGATGTATCTTTTTCAGCCAATTAACATAAGCTCAAATTATCCATTTATGAAACAGTTAGATGTGCCGTCTGGCTTCATGGGGCAAACCATCATGGAACCTAACTTTGGTGGTTTTTTTGCCTTTGTTCCGGCAGCCTTGTTTGCATTTTTGCTTTGCACAGTAAGAAAAGAGGCTAAAGCAAGTGGTATTTGGGGAATTAACCTCTTTTTCGTTGGCTTTGCTGCTGTTCTTTTGGTGGTTGATACTGAGATTGTCGGTATCTCGACAAGATATTACAGTGAATTCGGCTGGTTGTTGATAATTGGTGCGATATCCACAGTGACTCTTTACGTAAAGAAGTATTCGAGCGAAAGGATTTCGAATCTCTGCCTCAACGTATTTGTCCTACTGACGTTAGTGGGTGTATTCTTGAGCTATCTGAATCTCCTATCAGATGGGAGATATGGATATTTAAGCGGCTCCAATGATGCTCTATATCGTGTGATTGAATCTTGGTTCAGTTTTCTAAGCTGATTTTTAGGAGAGATTTTTAGGAGAGGTGAGCAACCACCTCTCCTAAAAATCATTTCATAAAGTATGAGAGTATCTTGTCCGTGAGGGGATGAACGAATAGAGTATCTATTATTTTTGCAATGCAGCTCAGAACTGAGAACGCGATGATGACGATGAAGAATGCTGAGACAATTCTGAGTAGCAAACTGTCGGGCGCATAGCAAAATTTAGACACATATTCCCACAAGATCCTGAATCCGAAGATGTTCTCATGAAGAAGATAGATTCCAAACGTCGTGGAAGAAATTCCTACTATCGTTTTACTGATAAGTTCTGGGATTTTGTCGAAATTAATGCGTGAGATGATGATGAAGACGAATGCTCCTATCGCTATTGGGAATAGTGCTATTCCGTTGTGAATTTGGTTTGTCCAGCCGAGTGCACTGCTAATGGGTGATGATGACGATGCGAAATAATTAAATAGCAGCATTAACAGTGTCATGAAGACGATGCCTGCAAGCATGGGGGCTGTGCGCATTCGTTTCGAAATCTCTGTATTGTTCTTTTTGATAAAAGCGCCAATCAGATAACCGAAAATGGCATATGTCAAATTGTTCCAGTTGGAAACTCGTCCAAAGATGAGGATCTGGATGCTTAAAAAAGAAAAAAGAATGAGCAGACTTAGATTAGCGCGCTTGGAAAGTGATTGACATAAGGAATTGATGAACGGCGCACATAGAAGCATGAGTATGTATGCGCTGATGAACCAGTAGCTCCCATAGAAGAATGGGAAAAAGCTAGCGGCTATAGTTCGGAATAGCTCGCTCCCTTGCATTAGCGGTTGTATGACTGTCGGGTATTTATAGAATACCCCAATGATTAAAAGTGTTATAAAAAACCCGCTTGAGTAACAAAACATCTGAAACCATGTTTTGAAAATGCGTCTTCTCTTAAAAGTCTTATCTACCAGGAAATAGCCAGAGATTATAAAGAAGATAGATACGCCAACTTGTCCATATTGCACAATCAAGAACTTGAGAGCGTTCGTCCATCCTGGTTCCTGGATGAGCATTAAATCATAATGATGTGTATTCCAGTTGAAATGAATGATGAAATGACATGCGACAATCAGCAGCATGGCGATTATCCGAAGAAGCTCAATTGATACATTTCTCTTATTGGATGATGTGTTCACTTTTTATCAGGTCCTGTGTCTTGTGCGGTGTATTTATCGTAGCAAGACAAGCGGATGGTTGGTTGTGTGCTGAGGATTTTGCGAAGAAAACGGTAGGGGCATTATCTTGGGGTCGTAAGTCGATAGACTTGTCAGTCGTGAATACATTTGTGAAGAGGATTCAAGAGCGCTACCACTATTCGCTGGTAGTGTTGAAAGAGCTTGTCAAGACGGATTTTAAGCTCCGCTATCAGGGGTCGTTTCTTGGAGTTGCATGGTCCGTTCTGCGTCCATTGATGCTTTTTTGCGTGATGTACGTAGTGTTTGCGAAGTTCTTACGCATGTCGGACGGAACACCGACGTATCCAGTTGTTCTGCTGCTTGGAATTAGTACGTGGCAGTTTTTCGGAGAAGCCACAGCAACTGGTTTGAGAGCGGTTGTGGATCGTGGTGACTTGCTTCGGAAGATACATTTCCCGAATTATATTGTGGTTGTCTCTGCCACTATTGGTGCATTGATCAGTTTGGGTATCAATCTTTTAGTGGTTGTGATTTTTGCTATCTTCTCCAAGATCCAGTTCACTTGGAGAGTTTTGCTGCTGCCCTTAAATTTCATTGAATTGTATGTGTTGGCACTGGGCGCAGCTCTACTGATGGCAACGATGTACGTCTATTTCCGTGATATCGCTCACCTATGGGAAGTTCTGCAGCAGGTACTGTTCTATTCGATTCCGGTTATTTATCCGCTTTCCATGGTGATGGATAACGATTCTTTGGGCAAATGGGGCTTGATTATTGCGAAAATACAGCTCCTCAATCCGATTGCGCAGACGATTCAAGATATTCGGCACAATCTGATTGCCCCAGAAACGCAACCTACCGTGTGGACACTTGTAGGGAATCCTTTGATTGCGATCATTCCTGTTATTCTCGCGTTCCTGTTGCTTGCGCTGGGCGTGCATGTGTTCCGGAAGCATAATCGTAAATTCGCGGAGGTCATGTGATGCTTAATACACAGTCTCAATCTGCTTCCATCAAGGAAGTGGATCGTCCGGTTGTCCTTTCAGTTGAGCATGTTGGCAAATACTTCAAACTTCCAACAGAGCAAGCGAGCGGTTTGAAGCAGGCCTTCATTAATTGGACTAAAGGCATCAAAGGCTACAAAGAACAGCATGTGCTTCGAGACATCAATTTTGAAGTCCACCAAGGTGACTTCTTTGGAATTGTAGGCCGTAACGGCAGTGGCAAGTCAACGTTGTTGAAACTGATTTCCGGCATATATGTTCCGGATTCCGGAAGGATTGAGGTAAAGGGTAAGCTCGTTCCTTTCATCGAGCTTGGTGTCGGCTTTAATCCTGAACTGACCGGTCGAGAGAATGTTTTCCTCAACGGAGCTTTGCTTGGTTTTACCCGTGAAGAAATCGAGGACATGTACGACGACATCGTCGAGTTTGCTGAGCTTGAAGAATTCATGGATCAGAAGCTAAAGAACTATTCATCTGGTATGCAAGTTCGTTTAGCGTTTTCTGTGGCTATCCAAGCTAAGGGTGACATTCTGGTTCTGGATGAGGTTCTTGCTGTCGGTGATGAAGCATTCCAGCGTAAGTGCGATAACTATTTCGCGAAGGTGAAAAAAGATCCGACGAAGACCGTTATTTTAGTGACGCATGACATGGGTGCCGTGAAAAAGTACTGCAATAAGGCGGTTCTTATTAAAGATGGCGAAGTCATCGTTAACGGGAATAAAGATGATGTTGCTAACCGCTATACCTTGGAAAATATGCGTGCTGATAAACGTGACACGGATAATGACAAAGCGGATGAATATCCAACAGGTTTGAACGCCAGAGTCCCAATGCTGCGGATTAATGCGCTTAGTAAGCAGATTCTGACATGCGATGATACGTTCCAGTTTGAAGTGGAATACCAGTATGACGAGCCAAATTCGTATTATCTTGCAATTGCTATGCACGACATAAGGCGTGGCGGAGTCACTTACGATACTGGAGCCAATGTGATTAAGCTGAACCAGCATGGTCATTGCAAGGTGAAGTTTGAAGTGCCGTTGAAACTATTTAACAATGGGGAATTCAAGCTTGTTGCGTCCCTACGCACCCAGAATGCAGAGAATCCAAACCTTACCGACATGGTTGCGTTCACGAATGATGACAACTGCTGTATCTTTGCGGTTCGTGATGAGCATACTCGTGATTATGCATTACTGAATGATAATGCGTTGCAGATCAAACAAATTAGATGAGCTGATAGGGACGTGATCGAATGTATATTCGATCACGACCCTATTTTTATTTGTCGAGATAGCGATGCATGGAGTTCTATACTGCTTCAGAGTTCAAATAATCGTTGGCAACGTGCTCATGGGAGTTATTATTTTTTTGGAATTCTAAAATAGTTTCCGTAGTAACGGGTAAGATAGGTATTCCATGTGGGATGCGCCATCATAGAGAAATCTCGGTATCTCATATTTTGCGTTGGAACTCAATCGCCGATGGGGTAGAGGCCGGTAGAATGTGACTCATCTATATTTTCAATACTACGAGTCATTCCTGTGGCTTCCTCAAAGGATAAAACATAGCTGATAGCATCTTTAAACAAGATTATATGCTCAAGATAAAGTTCTTCTATTGTAAGAGGATGCGTTGCGGGAAGGTAAGGAGTGTTTCCCGTTCTGTGCCTTGAAATCTTTCTCGAGTATTTTTAACGAAAGATGCACGTTTGACTGAAGTTCGATTCCATGCACATTCTGGGGCGGACGTTATCCTTTGGAATCTGAGGCACGCGGCTTTTTTGATGTAGTTATAGTAACCGGACATTATGTGTGAGAATAAAAAAGATGGCATCAGTGGAGATGAAAGTGGGTTACGCTGTTACTTATGCGACATTTTTTCCAGGTTGATGAGAAGGACGCTGCGCAGATAGAAAATCTTAGCAAGCGTATGCAAAGGCTGGTTTATGGTGCGGTGGATTATAATTCACTGATCCAACCGGGGAGAACTCTGACATATAAGCTGTATATGGGCGAAAAATGGCAGTATCCGCGTTTAACAGATACCTCTACTCTTAGTGGGGACATTACCGAACAAATGGGGCTTGTTCCATTTATGGTTTTTAAGGCTACTTCTGTCAGCAGAAATCAAACTGATTTCTCTCCCCACTATTTTGCAGGTGACGATCAGATTCTTGATCATAATGTCCGTCATATCTTGTTGACGCCGGATGATGCGACGGACAGAGATGTCGAGCTAAATCATCCAGTCAACAGTAAGGCTGTCAAACTTTATAATACTTTGGAATCATCCGTGCCTACGGCCTTCGACGTATTCCGAGATACTAAACGTACGATACGTGAGCATGTTGGGAAAAAGCCAATCCCAATGACCATGGCTCGAAGTGCGGATAACGTTAATAAAGCCGAAAAAGTTCAACATCCGTGGGTTGAAGTTACACCGGGGAGGGCTCCAAAAGGAAGTCCTCGAGCGGTAGTTGTTGCTATGCATTGGTTCCAAGCTGGCGGGGCGGAACGTTGGGCTCTGGAGACAGTGAAGCTTGTTCGTGATGCAGGCTTTATCCCAATTGTTATCACTGATCGTGATGGGCATCAGCCATGGATTGCTGATCCGGCATTTGATGATGCTATTTTGTTGCCTATGACCATGCCTGTGCAGGAGCGTCCAGGTGATTCCCCTGTGCTACGTGCATTGTTTGAGCAGTTTGATATTGCTGGTATTTTGATTCACCACTGCCAGTGGATGTATGACAACGCGTGGTGGGTTAAGACGCATTTCCCTCAGACTAGAATCGTCGATTCATTGCATATTGTGGAGTATTACTTCCACGGTGGGTTCCCTAAGGAATCCGTAGCTCATGATGAGTGGATTGACCTGCACCATGTCATTTCCCCCCAACTCGAACATTGGTTAATTAACGATCATCAGATTGCTCCAGAGAAAGTCGTAGATGCTCCTTTGGTTGGTCTGACTGCTGATGCTAAGACTCCGAGTTTTAAAGAGCGAGATGCGGACAAGCCTTTTACGGTGGTTTATATTGGACGCATGGTTCGGCAAAAACGGCCCGAGGCCTTTATCCTTACAGCTAAGGCTATGCAATCTGCCTATCCGGGGAAGTTCCATTTTATTATGCAAGGGAATGGTGATATGGATGCCTTCGCTGACATGATGATTAAGAGGTATGGATTGAAGGACGTTATAGAACGTCGAGCATTAGATTTCCCCGTCAGGGAAACGTACCACGATGCGGATGCGTTGCTTGTATCATCTATCAATGAGGGTATTACTCTGACAAGTATTGAAGCCATTAGTGCTGGCGTGCCCGTCATTTCAGCGAACGTAGGGTCTCAGGAAACTCTGGTTCCTCCTAAAGGATTGTGCCGTCGTATGACTTCAAACTTTGTACATGACGCAAAATCCGTGCTGTCTCATATCTTGAATAGTGAAGAAGATCGCAGGAAGCTTTGGGAGAGTGAACTTGCTCGTCTTCAGAAGTTCTCTGAGCTTGAATCTGCTGAGGCATATTTCAAGAAGATGTTGAAGGAGTGGCACGACTGATGTCAACAGACGTGAGAAAAGTAGCGGCCGTTGTCGTAACATATAACCGTCTTGAGAAGTTGAAAAAAGTTTTGGCTTCGCTTGAATCGCAGACGAGACTTCCGCAGATGTTGGTCATTGTTAACAATGCTGCAACGGATGGAACTGCGGAGTATTTGCAGGAGTATGCTCAGCGATTCGCCTTGTCAGATTCCATACAGTTGGATATTGTCACGCTTGAGAAAAATGAGGGTGGTGCAGGCGGCTTTTCTGCTGGCATGCGTCGCTCTTATGAGCTGGGCGCTGATTACGCTTGGATTTTTGATGATGACGGTTATCCGGAACCTGATGCTCTAGATAAGTTGGTGCTCGGGTACGATAACGCAGTGGCGGAGCTGGGGCCTGACGTACCTTTTGCCTGTTCCATGGTGAAGTATATTGACGGAACTATTTCGGAAATGAATAATCCGATTCCGACATGGGATTGGGGAAGGCTGAAAGCTAAAGGGCTTGACATTGTCATGGTTTCCCGATGCTCCTTCGTTTCTGTCTTAATCCCACGTTGGGTGATGGAAGCTTTTGGCTTGCCGTATAAGGAATACTTCATTTGGTTCGATGATGCTGAGTACACGCTTCGTATAACGAAGGCTTGCCCTGGCGTGCAGGTACTTGACAGTGTCGTTCTCCATGATATGGGTGTTAATCGGGGAGTTAACTTCTCCATGATTGATGAGAAAAACGCTTGGAAGTTCTCTTACGGAGTTCGTAATGAGGCTTCCTATCACTTGCATCATGAAGGGTTTTATCAGTATTTGCGTTTTTGCGCGCTGGTCTGGAACGGTATGCGACATGGAAATGTTGCAAAGCCGTTGAGAAAAAAGATGTACAAAAAGATGATCGAGGCGTGGAAATTCAATCCGAGAATTGATTATCCACAAGTAGCTACAAAGTAAAAACAGTGAGTGGCGGTACGCGTCGAGAACCGACTCTGATGTACCGCCACTCACTGCTTTTATTTACTTGATTGATTGAAAATGCGTTGCCAAGTATTTATGCTGCAGAAATCGCTCTCTCGATAAAGACGAGAAAGCTTGTTCCACTGCTTCAAGATATTGGCCGCTAGATGTACACAACGGAAAAGCTCCTTGCGGTACAACTTGCTATCTCGCTTGAACCAGGACGCTCCGTTTCCGTCCGCAGTGGTTACTAATGCCGATGATACTTTGTTAAAAGCCGGCCAGATTGCATCCTTGGACATGATGGACACTTGAGGGTGAGCGTCTTTTATTCCGCTCGACCGAGAAAAGAATGCGGAAACAACGGATTTGAGCCCCATCTTCGTGACGGTTTTTGGATCCGACGGAATGAATGTCGGGTCATAGTCTGCAAGTGCTGCCGGAAAATCGTCGAGATTATGCAGAACAAGACTATCCGTGAAACCTTCTCTTGCTTTACGAACTTCTGCTAGTTTCTGCGGGAGGCATCTGACGATGTATTCCGGGCCCTCGGTCAAATCGTGAAGTGCCATATGGTTTAACTTCATGGCAGAATAAAGAAGCTTTGTTCCTAGATGAGCATCTTCATAAAGCATTCGGAAAGCAAATTTTTTGCTTGGTACGGGGAAATGCATAAGAGTGCAGAGCCAACGATTCCTTTGTGCGAAATACTCCTCCCAAGTTCTGGAAATATCCTTATCATGCCATGCTTGGTGCCACACGGCGACACCGGGAAGACATATAGTCGGAATGTTGTTTTCTTTGGCACGCAAGCCGAATTCCACATCGTCATATTTAATGAAAACCGGCATGGAAAGACCAATTTTCTTCAAGACTTCCGTGGGGATGAGGCATAGCCACCAACCGTTGAAGTCAGGATTAATCCTCTTATGCAGTTCAGGAGTATCCCTTAGCGGGTTTACAGCAAAATCATGATTGTAATGTGTGCCGGTGGCTGGTGCTGGCATTGCAGAGCTTGCGTCAAAGCGCTCGCCGGAAGAATACAGTACAGTTCTATTGTCCAGATGTAGCATTCCACCGCCAACGAGAACTGGTCTGGTAACGTAATCAGAAAACTGGAGGGCTCTTAATATGGCTTCAGGCTCGGTGATTGCGTCATCATCAAGAAGTAAAACATACGTGCTTTTCTGGGCTTTGACTGTTTCGTACATGCCTCGTGAGAAACCGCCAGATCCGCCTAAATTGTTTTGCAGGATGTATGTTAGCTGTTGCCCTAGGAGTTCTCTCGTTTGCTGAAAATCGGGTTGATCTTGTACTCGATCTGTTCCTTGATCGACGCAATAAATTGTATCTAGATGATTTCGTAAGTTTTTTTCGACGGCGATGGTTTGAAGTTGCTTCAAACAGTATGACGGTCTATTGAAGGTGGTGATCGCAATTGAAAGAGACGAGTTGTGAGGGGCGCGCCTTTCTCGGGTGGGGGCCTGCCATTGAGCGTCGGTAATGGTCAAAGAGTTATTCGGAGCGGATTCCATATCAGCCCAAATGAATCCGCCATCCATGAAGCCAGATAAGCTAATGTCGGCTTCGACAAATTCATCCTCTTGTGTCACAGGAATTGTAGTAACAGGAGAGGGGATTCCTCGGGCTGATGATTTCATGACGACGATACGGCCGACGCCGCCAACTTTCGCAATAAAATGTACGCTGGTGACCTTGGTCCAGCGTTGCCAGTAGCTTGCCGGAAATGCGTTAAAGAAAGTGCATAATGAGACGTGCTGACCTGCCGTCAACTCAATTGAAGTTCGAGATTTAATTAGAACTGATCCCTCGGGCAGTTCTGTCTTACTTGCTTCTTGCGCTGAAAAGATCCCATTCCTGAGAGTCCCCGAGAGCTGTCGTTTACTTAAACTTGAGAAAGCGACTTTTTCCAGAGATTCTCGGGCATCAAATAGAGCTGGATCTGGGTGTGACGGTGTCCAATTGACAACGTAGAGAGGAAGCGTGCTTTCCGCGTCTGTAGTAGGGAAAACAATTCTATTGACTGCTTCCCATTCTTGGTTTTCTTCTAGTGCAGACATAACACCAGTATACGTTCTTGTGTTTTCCCTTCTAGAGCATCCTGGCTGCCGTTTCCTTTTTATGGCACTCGATTAAACCAGTTTTCGCTGAGATATCCTTTTCCTGCGGTCTGGTCATACTGGACCAGACGATAATCCTCCAGTAGCTGTTTTGCTTCTGATGATAGATTCTTCTTTTTTATTAACTGTCCAGAAGAATCCAGATAGCTAGTTGACCCAGTACCCCAATCGGCATCGGTCGAGGCGAATCTGCCGACTGCCGGTACAGATTGATGTACTTCTGTAAGCAGAGCTAGGAAAGGTGTGACTTTCGCATCCATGTGTTCTGCGGCGCTAGCCATAAAGAAGTTCGAAGACGAGTAATTGCTTTCTTCGGGCGATAGCTTTGAACCAGCGCTCGAAGAAGAAGAGTTAGACCATATGAAATAATCGCTTTCGTGTAGAGTGAGTTGATTTTCTTTGTACTTTGCTGCTGATGCGTAGATGCCAGGAAGATGGTCTCCGTAGAAAATGACAGTGATTGGCTGTTCTATCATATTTAGTTGATCGAGGAATGCGGCCGTGGCCTGATCGGTATAACTGATGCCTTTTGCATAGGTATCAATCTGAACTTTTTCGTTTTCATCGAGACCTGTTGAAGTATCTGTTTCTTTAAATTCATTATTGGTATAGTAGTCCCCGTATGGCAAATGGTTTTGCATGGTTACCAACTGAATAAACTGGGATTCTCCGTTAGATTGATTAAGCTGATCGATCACATTTTGATATGCCGATGCGTCGCTAACATAGCCATCGTCAATGTGATCCTGATATTTTAACGCCGGTTCGCTATCGATTGTACGGAAGTATTTGAAACCGAATTTTTTATAGTTCGAATCTCGAAGATAAAAATTCTTCAAATAGGGATGAAAAGCATACGAGCATTGCGATTGGCATGCATCATTCCAAATTTGATTGAAGGTGTATACGTTTTTTTGACCGGGCACAAGTTGTTGATAAGGAGAAATAAGCTGATTGTTAAAATTAGCGAGGTTCATTCCAGTTAGAGACTGGTACTCGACGTTAGCTGTGCCGCCACCATAGCCTGGCGATAACATAAGTCCTGAGGTGGTGACATCTTTCAAAGCTCGAATGTTAGGCATTGGATCGATGTTAAAGGAGATGCCAGGAACACGTAGGGGGTCGGAAAAAGACTCGGATAAAATGAGAATCACAGTGCTATCTGTGAGGATGTTTGCCCGTAATGTATTAATTTTATTTGCTTCTTTAGTATAGCGAGCGGCTATCTCTTCCATAGTTTTTTTACTGTACCCGCTCGGCTTATCCATTGCCTTAACCCTTACGAGACTTTGAAATGTAGTGGCTGGGCCGTTTGATTTGGCATCTTCATAGGTGTTCCACGGGACAGGTTTGTATCCTAAGTTGGTTGCCAGAGTATAGGACCAAGCTCCAGGAATATTGAGATTCCATGTGTAGGAAACCAGAAGAACGATGCTAAAAATTGCAGCAAGTGCGCGAGACGATGTCCCAACTATATTTTTAGCATTCGAAGAGGGGTGTTTCCAAGAGCAGTGAATAAAGCGACGTCTTCCATCAAGAACGAAAAGAAGAAGGCAGGCACAAGAGAACCAGATTAATACGGTGATTGCTCCATTAACGAGAGCTTGCTGGTCTTTCGGTATGAAAGAAAGGAGACTCCCACCATTGCCATTTGATACAAAGCTAAGATCTGAAGGGAGAATAGGTTCGTTACGAAGTTTCATCTTGATGCTGTTCGCCACGCCGTAGGCAGTCATAGCGGCACCAAAAATAACGGTCGCTATCCAAAAGCGATTTAATACAAAAACTAATGCAAGGTAAATAAGCCCTATTCCAATGAAATTAAGGAGAAACTGATACTTTTGTTCAAGCCAAATCTGGCTGACGAATCTAGTGGTTTGCCCAGCAACGCTTTGCAAAATCTGAGTCGTATAATCAACCTCTGAATCTTCTGCATATTCGGGTTCGCTATACACTCCCCACTGAAGGAAGATGACTTCGGCAGAAGTCAATAGGGTGAACACGATGGCGTAGAACGCATAGGAGAACCTCATGCGCCTCTTCCACGGGTCATATGCTTTCCTAAAGAATTTGATGATGAGTTGAACGGCTTTGAAATTGGTGAAAGTGTGCCATGCGGTCTTTACTGCTGTGACGGCGACATGGATGGCGTGGCCGGTGGTTTTGGCGGCTTTTGCGACTGCGTGCCCTGTTGCGGATAGCGCTTTTGCTGTGGTGTGTGCTGCTTGCTTACAGACTTCAAAGGCCTGCATCAGAGGATGTTCGTCAGTTTGCGTGAGCTGAATTTCAGCAGATAGGGGGGCTGGATGGGTACTGTTGTTCGCAGCTTCGTTAATGGACTTGTCGTCAGTCGTTTTTGGCAGATGGGGCGCATCGACTTTGGGAATGAAAACGCTTGTGTTGTCGGAGGTGGCGTGAATTGCTGACTTCTGCGTATACAGTTTTGAACTATGGTGACCTGAAAGGGCGGATGGGGCGCAAGCGTTGCTGTCTTCGTCATTCGCAAGAGGGCGATACGTTCCGCCCGCAATCGGCTGCTTAGTAAGTTTTACGTATGAAGGAACGTGAGCATGACGGTCAGGCGAGAAAATAGGCATCGTCGCATCCTTCAACAAGATAGCCCCTTGTAATTAGGGGCTCTGTACAATTAAACCGGGTACATTTTAGTGTTCAGCTGTGGACGAACGGGTATCTCGTAGATGTCTGAAAGGTAGCTGGAAGGTTAACTGGGTGACGGGCAGCAAACAGATGTGTTCAAGGTGGACAACATATGCGCTCGCAAGTGTTGGGCGTCATTCGCTGGTAGTGCACTAAAAAGCGCTGTCTGCGTGAAGCCTTCTATAGCAGTCCTGCCATGTAGATCGGCAGCTTGACCACATCATTTTCCACGACCAGCGGTTTCGGATGCAGCACGTATCTGGTGCCGACCTTCTTGTCGAATTTCGTCTTGAACTTGTCCAGCGAGACCGTGCGGTAGCGTTTCGATGACTTGACCTCGATGGGGCTGACCCTGTACTTCATCGCCGCGTTCTCATACGGTTCGACAATGAGGAAGTCGATCTCCATACGGTTCGACGGGTCGTCGCGGTCGTTGCGCAGGTCGACGAAGTAGCCCAGCACGTCATCGGGGGCTTTCGAGAAGTCGACGAGCATATACGACGCATAGTTCCGTCGTCCGAATTCCTCCGCGATGGTGCTTTTCCCGACGCGTCGTGCGCCCTCGATGAGCGGGGCTGTGCTTCCTCGGGAAGAATCCTTCCAGAAAGCCAGTTTTTCGTACGCTTTTCGTTCGAAAGCCTCCATGTCTCACCGCCGTAAATACACCAAATCAAGGGTAGTGGAATGGTGGTTTGCTGATCGGCTTGAATTAGATTTCTGACAGGTGGTCGCTATCTCGCTTATATATGGCATTGCTTTGAGGTCGAATGAGATTTCTCGTGGCCTCATCTGCGACGAAGGTGGTAGAAGAGAGTCACGTTGGCTGTTGAGGGATCGGGATGGGGTTGACGAAAAAACAAAGAAAACAAAGTTGGAAACTGAACCGCACCCCGATTGTTGGACTGAAGAAATTCAGATTAGATGATTGGAGGTGCGGTTTCATTGTGTGCGCCGACCGCAGGAAGCACTACGACGACGAGTTCAGGCGCGAAGGTCCTGAAGCTCATCAAGACTGGTAGGGGAGGCGACTCGCTCGCCCGCAGGCTCGCCATGCCGGTTGCAGACCCGCGAGACAATGGGCCCTGCTGTATGGTCCCTATTGCGTTTCCTGGTGTGGAGCAGCCGACGACTTTTGTTTAATGGCAGTCGTTGCCGAGCCTCTAAGAGACGTGAGGACGCAGCATGTCCCGGATGCGCGTGTTCCATAACTCGATGAGGTTGCTCATGGGCGGGATCGGCTCCGCGTACCCGTCCGGCGGGTCGAGGAACGCGAACAACTGCCCCTCCCGTATCCGACTGCGACCTATTCCGGACACACATTTTGGCCGCTGACCCTGGTTTGAAGTAGCATGTATCCTCGTGAAGGGGAAGAAGCTTTTTCAATGGATGCCGGCGTTGGTGGCGCTATGCGTGTTGGTTGAAGGGCTTTTCTTTATAGGCGTTACGCTTCCAGGACATGTCCCCGATATCTGGGCACATGTTTACCGTGTCGACGCCATTCTTAATGGTGATGTTGTCGCAAGACCGGTTTCTTCGCGCAGTATGTTGCACAACACAGAAAATGGCGTAGTCGGTGGTGCTGTCAACAGAGAGTGGATGCGGTATTCGCTTGAACAATACGATGGCTATGACCCTGCCGTTGTGATTCCTGAATCCGTGAAAGACGATTCAAACTCAACTGTTGATCTTCCGTTCAATAATACCGCGATAAATTCTCCTGTGGTTTACGCTCCTCAACTGGTTGGTTTTGCGGCAGGCCGGGTACTGAGCTTGAGTGCTGGAATTACCTATCATCTTGCGGAAGTGTGCATGCTGAGCGTGTATGTGCTTCTCATGTATTGTTCGGTGCGGGCGTTGCCTAAGTGGCGCATTCCGGTCGGTTTGTTACTATGCCTCCCACAAATGGTTCGACTGGCTTCGTTCTCAATTTCTGCGGACTCTGTCACTCAAGGGATGGCTATACTGCTTAGTTGTCTGTTGTTCCGTGAAATTGTAAGCAAGCGATCTGTTTCGAGCGCCGTTCGGTTAGCCGTCGTCAGTGTGATACTAGCGATGTGCAAGTTCATATATCTACCACTGGTTTTGCTCTCGATTCCGACAATATTTGACTCCGCGAATAAGGCGTTAGATGGTAGGATGCGGCTGCGTATAAATCGTGGCCGCGCTATACCAATTTTGATCGGAACGTTCATTTCTGGCGTATGGGTTCTGTTATGGCTGAAAATCAATGCTTGGTACACAAACTGTCCCATGATGGTTTCATATGAGCAGATGACTGCGCGAAAACGTGCTTTGCTGACAGATCCCGACGTGTGCGTTGACGCAATAAGGAACATCGTGTGGGCGATAGTACACGCCCAATCCAACATGAATGTGAAGATCTCCAGCGTCTATATTGCGCTCTGTTGGTTGGCGATCCTGATAGTTTTGATACTGCTATTCTTCGTAAGTATTCGAACGGCAGACCTTAACAAGCGAGAGCCATCTGCGGTTGTCGGCGCATGTTTGGACGGAAGCCATGGACGGAGACTAGCCTATGTTCTTCCGTTGCCTTATGCATGGCTGATAGTGTTGCTTTGCATAGGAGATATTCTGTTAATATATCTAGCTCTGTGGCTGCAATACAATCCATCCGGGACAGTGGGTGTTGATGGTATGCAGTACAGGTATTTCCTGCCGCTCTCTGCTTTGTTTGTTATAGTTGCGTCCGAAAGTATATTCCGTTTGTTCAGCTTTCGCCACGAAAAAGATTAAGCATGTTTGCGCCGGATATGGTAAATCGACAGAGGCATTGGACATGGGTAATGCAATGACGGTGCTGGCACAAACGTCCTTAGGTTCGATTGTCGGTTATGACTGTTTCACATGCAAATATGAAATCCTGTAACAGGTTGAGAGTTATCGTGCTGGGTAGTTGAAAACCTATACGCTCGACGAGGTGGAACAGCGCCTTGGCTTAGAGGATTGAGCTTTTGGATTGCCTAGGTGAGTTGTTGAGCAAACTTGACGAAAAATAAAGACAACAAGTGATAAAAAACGAGTCTGAAGCCTGCTACCTCGCCCAGGACCAGTAGTGCGCGTGGCTTGGTGTGTCAATACGGGACCGTTGAGTGTAAAAGCCTCTTTTGATGAGGCCGAAATTTTCGGGTGCTCGTTTGAGTCCAAAGAGTTCTCTGTTTGAAAAGTCAATGATTATGCGGTCTTTACGCCAAATCAAGGGTAACTGAGGTGCCATTCATGCACCAAATCAAGGCTTGAGCGCGAACATATGTTGGCGGCGTATTTAGGGTGGTGGTTCGTCAAGCAACTCGGTGCGGGACTCGATCTGAAGGATGACGAAATGACCGACTACGTGTCGCAGTTCGACGACTGGGCCTCGGCGGAATAACATGACCAAACCAGTTGCTCTTTTGGACACCAACGTATTCCCGCCCATATGGTTGCTGCGGCTGACTGATTTCGCGGAAGATGTGGAAGTGACGTCTTGCCGTGCATGTTGGCCGCTAACTCAACGGCCAACAACTGTTACTGGCTATACTTACGAGGTAAGCCAACCCCGCTGGGTGAAAGTGAGGGCTGAACACCCTGAATATCTTAGGGGCCGACTCTCGCGTTATGCGTCCAATTTCTGTCGCTATCTCGCTTATGTATGGCAGATTTTGGGGTTTGCACGGAGGCATTTCGCCTATGTATGGCAGTCTGTTTTTGAAACAAGCTAGTTAGGGGGTAATTTTGTACCCTCTGACTGCGGTCTTTCCGGAATGACCTGCCATATATAAGCGAAAAACCTCAAGTCAGGCTGCCGAATCTGCCATATATAAGCCCGATATGGTGGGAAAAAGTTTTATTGGGCGGAAATTGATGGCTGAATCTCGTTGAGGCCTGCGATGGTCTCATCTAAAGCAACGGACCGTCAAACAGTTCGTCGTGGGATCCCATGCGAATGAATCGGATTGTCGACGCTTCTGATCGCTCCGAGTAGATCACCAACACATCCATTTTCCCCTCGGCAAGATGGAATTCCGCATATCCCGAGTAGATTCCTCGTGGGCGATCAAGCATGTGAGGATTATATGATTCCGGAACGCGTCCGTACTCCTCAATGGCTCGATTACATATTCGAGTTCCGTGACGATTTGAGGTATCCGTCGTGAGATGCGTTTGAAGTCGGTCTGAAATTGTTGGTCGAATTTGATGGTAATCATGGCGTTTTGCCTGTTCAGCCGTGATTGTTGTGCAGCCAGGCGATGGCGTCTTGCGCGCTGTTGAAGGTGGCCGCGTCGTCTGGGAGGATACCGCGTTCCTTGGCTTCGGCTTCGAGCATGGCGCGCTTGGTCTGCTCGTTTGGTTCCGCGGCGCGCACGGAAGTGTCGAAAGGCAGGCGCTGCTGGTTCACGAGCTGGATGCTCGCCATGGTCACGTAAGTGTTGAAATTCATGCCTATGGCGTCGAGCGTCTGGTTGACCCGAGCTTTCAGATCGTCGTTCATGCGAATGGTAATATTGCCCATCTGAATCACCTGCCCTAATCTTGCGTGCAATTAATGTGTATTCTATGTCAAATGCACGCATGTTGCAATTGATAATGGGGGTAAGTGTAGTTTCTGACAAAAATGACAACTTGTCGGTTTTCAGAAACTAGTATGTTGAGGTGGGGCGAAACTGTGTGGGAGAATCATGAGTGCTGTTTCATTTCCTCATCGGATCGGTCTAGCTCTAGAAGAACCGTGATCGCATCGGGGAATCGTGTGCTGGTCGGTGCGGATGGTGCGGTTGTGGAAGTGACGTCTTACCGTGCATTTTGGCCACTAGCTCAACGGTCAGCCTTCCAAATCTGCCATATATGAGGTAGGTGTGAAATTGCTCCATGAACTATGCAACCCTGCCGGTACTCTGAAATTGTGAGTAGTGAGATTTTCAAGCCGCGCAACATCATCGTGACCGGCGGATGTGGGTTTATCGGAGCCAATTTCGTGCGCTATGTGGTACGTAACCATCCTGACGTGCACATAACCGTGCTCGACAAACTGACCTATGCCGGAAATCCGCAAAATATCGCCGGTCTCCCGCAATCGCAAGTAGAACTCGTGCAAGGCGACATCTGCGATGCCGCACTACTGGAACGTATCGTGCCCGGGCATGACGCGATCGTGCATTTCGCAGCCGAATCGCACAACGACAATTCCATCGCCAATCCTGAACCCTTCATCACAACAAACGTGGAAGGCACGTTCCATCTGCTTGAAGCGGCACGCAAGCATGACGTGCGATTCCACCACATCAGCACCGACGAAGTGTACGGCGACCTTGCGCTCGACGATCCATGCAAATTCACCGAAAGTACGCCGTACAAGCCGTCAAGCCCGTACAGTGCGTCGAAAGCGGCATCCGACCAGCTGGTGCGCGCGTGGGTTCGCACGTACGGGCTTCGCGCCACGATCTCCAACTGTTCCAACAATTACGGGCCGTACCAGCATGTGGAAAAATTCATTCCACGCCAGATCACTTCCATCATGGAGGGCGTGCGTCCGAAACTATATGGCACAGGCGAGAACGTGCGCGACTGGATCCATACGGAAGACCACTCTTCTGCGGTGTGGAAGATTCTTACACGCGGGCGGATCGGCGAAACATACCTGATCGGCGCGGATGGTGAAATGAGTAACATCGCCGTGATGCGCATGATTCTGCGGCTCATGGGGTGTTCGGAGGACGCATTCGACTGGGTGCGTGACCGCCCCGGGCATGATCGGCGTTACGCGATTGACTCCAGCAAGCTGCGTACCGAACTTGGATGGAATCCTGTGCGCACCGATTTCGAAGCCGGTTTGCAAGCGACCATCGCTTGGTATGCTGCCAACCGCGCCTGGTGGGAACCCGCCAAAGCCGCCACCGAAGCCCGCTACCGCGCCCAAGACCAGTAAAGCACGTCGGACGGGAGCGTTTGTGACGGTGCGTCATGGTGGATGCGGCGCAGCCTGGCAACTGGGTTCGGTAAGTGGCGATTGGGAAATAACGTGCTGCAAGTAGTTGGCTTCGTCAGGAAATGGCTGCGAGAGCCGGATGTACGTTCTGGCCTAATGACCCAGCTGTGAATCCAAGTCTCCCAAATCTGCCGTATATAAGCCAGATACGGTGCGAAAGTATATTTAATGGGACGTGAACGGCCAACATCACCATGATTGATGGCGGCCGTTTGCATATCCACACAGGGCTTTGATGTCTCAGCTGTCCAGAGCGAAGGTGATGGAATCCCGTCCTAGAACCGCCGCGTTACGTGCGCGACTGGAGGCAGCATCGCGGTGGCCAGGGCGAACGTCACCGCCAGGACCGCGCCCGCCGGGTAGACGCTGTACGCCCAGCCGTATGCGATCTGTCCGAGGGGCTGGGCGCACATGCTCGCGGAGAGCGCAAGCGACATCACCTTGCCGGTCATGTCCTCGGGACAGCCCATCTGGATCGCCGGCACGGCGATGAGGTTCGCGAGGGTGATGGCGATCATGGTTCCGCAGGTGCTCGCCGTGAGCACCGCGAGTCGCATCACTCCACCTGCGGGAATCGTCATGGCGAGCGCCTGGGGCAGGATGGTGAGCGAGAAGGCGGCGATCGCCATCGGGAATCGCCGCATGGACAGCGACCTCGCGACCCGCCCACCGACGAGCGCGCCGAGCAGTCCGGATGCTCCCACGAGACCATATGCAAGGCCGTACGCCGTGGAACCGAACCCCAGTACGGTCCGCACCATGTAAGGGAAGCCGACCTCCGCATACCCCGTCACCAGGAAGTTGAGCGCGGCGCAGATCAACACCAGATGCAGCACATGAGGACGTTCGCGGGTGAGGAAACGTCCGGCCGCGCGCAGGTCGTCGACCGCGGTGACGCGGCCGACGTCGCCGCGGTCGGGAGCGCCGAGCCGGATGAAACACTCCACGACGGCGGCCGCACCGAACCCCACGATCGTGATTTCCATCATGGGCATCGCACCAACCGCCGCGTACAGCACGCCGCCGAGCACGGCGGGAACGAGCGTGCTCGTCTGGTTCACTACGTTCACCACGGCCATCGCGCGACGCATCACATCCTCTCCATGGGAGCGGAACATCTGCGGCAGCGCCGCCTGCACCGTAGGCGTCTCCATCGCGTCAAGCACGGCGAGCACCACCTGCATCACGGCTATCGCCGCCAGATTGAAACCGGCGGCCGAAAAGATCGTCGCGCAGACGAGCACCGTCACGGCGGAAAGCGCGTCAAGCGCCACCATGACGGTCCGACGGTTCGTACGATCCGCCATCACGCCGCCAAGGGGCGAGAGCAGAATCGTGGGCAGGATGCTTGCAGTAAGAATGGAGGCGAACGCCGCCGCCGAGCCGGTCTCGTCAAGCACCCACATGGACATGGCAAACCGCAGCATAAGGTTGGCGAAGAGCGATATGCCGAGACCCGCGACGAGCAGGCGGAAGTCGCGTGTGCGAAGAGGATCAGCGGCTTGGCTTCTTTGTGGTTCGTATGCGTTCGTCATCGTGGATTCCTTTCTTGTGATTGGCCACGGCCATTTATACAAACCGACCGTCGGTCTGTTATTGTGATAACAATACGCCCAAGGAAAAAGGTGCGGAAGCGCTTCGACATCTGTGACGTCAGGATGTGCGAGATGCGGCGCACCCGGGCGCGTCTCCTATGCGGACGCTGTACTCTCTTCCGGCGTCAGGGCCGTGAGACCTTCGGTCGTCCGCAGGATGAGCGTCTCGTCGAACACTGGCACGCCGATGGCGTCGAGCATCGTGGCGAGGCAGCGGATGCGGTGTTCCATGTCGGCATGATCGGCGGGGTAGAAGCAGGGCATGAGCCAGTAGTTGCCGAGGAGCGAGAGCAGTTGCGCCGCCTCCTCGGGGTATGCCGTGGGAATGGAGCCGTCCTGCACGCCCATATCGATGAGCGAGCGGAAGGACTCCGGCAGTCTCGTCGACCAGAAGCGCATGTTCGCCGTAAAGAACGCAGGATCCTTGAGCAGCGCCAGCTGGGAACGGACTAGGTCCAGATGATCGGGGGCATCCACGGCGGAAACGATGAGCGCGCGCAGCTTCTCAAGCGCACTCATGTCCTTGCGCTCGATGAGTTTGTCGAGAAGACGCGCGGTGACGGCCCACTCGTCGGCGTTCAGCCGGTCGAGAATCGCCTCCTTCGATTTGAAGTGGTGGTAGAGCCCGCCCTTGGACAGTCCCAGGTCGTTCAGGATGTCCTGGATGGACGTCTTCTCATAGCCCTTTTCAGCGAAGAGCCTGCGGGCGGAATCGAGGATTCGTCGTTCGGTGTCTCCGGAATGCATATCGTGCGCCATGCGGATGGCCTGCCTTTCGTTCATGTCCCCGTCAAGCATACAGACCGTCGGTCGGTCTGTCAAATGATCGAGGAAGTCACCCCTGCGATGCGATTGAATATCCGCGGCAAGGCAGGACGAAGAAGACCGGTAAGACGCCGAGTTCAAGTTCAACGTCTCCAGGTAAGTGTTTCTCTGGCTCCCCTCTTTGAGGGGAGCTGTCGCTACAAGCGACTGGGGGAGCGGTACGGATAAGGCCTGAGAAGTCGTCTTCTCAGGCCTTTGTCATGACATTGTTCTGCAAGGACTGGCCGCTGCAGCAGCATAATGTGTGTTTTATTATTCGGCCTTGGCGGCTTGCTGGTCAATCCAATTGTTGACGTCGGTGACCGCCTCGTCAAGGGTTGCTTTGGCGGCTTTGTAGTATTTGGAATCTACAGGTTGACGATTTCCGCGCCGAACGGCCAGAGCGCAAGCTTGGCCATCTTGAACGATTGCAATCCGAACGGAATACCGATAATGGTGATGCAGTTGAGCACGCCGGCTCCCAGATAGCCGAGCGCCATCCACCAGCCGACCAGCACCACCCACAGGATGTTGGCCAAGGCAGAGCCGACTCCGCCGCCGTATTGCACGGTTTTGCCAAACGGCGTCAGGGTGAGTCCCGCCATCTTGAACGCTTGAAGGCCGAACGGGATGCCGATGATGGAGATGCACAGAATCAGTCCCACCAATGCCCATCCGATTGCGATGGCCAACCCACCAAGAATGATCCACAGGATATTGCCGAGAACTCGCATGATTTGCCCCTTTCCGATTCCGGTCGATGCCTCGCATGTCCGGCTTCACTATTTTGCCAGACATCATGACGGAAACACGAGACGCAACCCTTGGCTCGCCCCTGATTCATCCTCGGACCGCTACCCAGGCGGATCGTATGCGGTAAGCCCAATCCTTTTGTAAAGATTTTGTGTATTGTCGGGCGTGCGTGGGTTTCACCGTCGATCTGAATGATGATAGGCTTCTCGATGTCTGCCGTACGAAGACCCGTCAAGGAGATGCCATGAACCTGTATCGCTACGCGATGTTCATCGCACGCGCCTGCCGTGGGTCGTTCGTCGGCAATGTTCTGTTTGCCAATCCACAAACGGCCCTATTCTCGATGCTGGTGTAGCGGGGACACGCCTTATGCCGGGATGTACCGATGGCCCATCCGCGGTCGACGTCGCATGAATCGCTCACCATAGCCATCAACTTACGCAAAGCCGCGAATCGTTTGCCGTATATGAATGCGGAACGGATGGCGGCTTTTCCTTTACCCCGGACTCATCGGTGTCCTCGCGTCTTGACACAAGCATGGGGCCGGATCGCCCGCACATGCCGTTACCAACAGAAGGAAATGCTGTGACCTCACAGAAAACCGCGGAACTCGGGTCCGCCGCCAGTTCCGTAAAGCCTATTGATCCGCACACTCGATTCATCGTTGTGGGTGTGATCGTCGTCGGCTCGTTCATCGCGCTGCTCAATCAGACCGTCATGTCACCGGCCTTGCCGGCACTGATGCGTGATTTCAATATCACCACCGGCACCGTGCAGTGGGTGACCAGCGTCTACATGCTGGTCTCGGGCATCATGGTGCCGATTTCAGGCTATCTGATTGATAAATTCTCCACCCGAAAGCTCTTCGCCGGAGCTCTTGCCACTTTCATGGTCGGCACACTGCTGTGTGCCGTCGCGCCGAATTTCGTGCTGTTGCTCGTCGGACGCATACTGCAATCCGCCGGCTCCGGCGTGCTGTTGCCATTGGTCGCCGTAGTGCCGATGCTCGTCTATCCGCCGGATAAGCGCGGCACCGCCATGGGCATGGCCGGTATCGTCATGGCCGCCGGCCCGGCTATCGGCCCGGTTGTCGGTGGTCTGGTGATTGACGGTTTCGGATGGCGCCCGATGTTCATTGGCATCGCAATTGTGGCACTGGTCATCCTTGTCGGAGGCACGATGATGCTCAAGAACGTCAGCGAGTTGAAGAACCCAAAGCTCAACGTCCTGTCCGTGATCCTTTCGACCATCGCGTTCGGTGGCCTGCTCTATGGCTTCTCGTCCGCTTCCACGATGGGATGGGCCAGTCCGGTCGTCATTACCTCAATCGTCGTTGGTCTTGTGGCCTTCGTCGCATTCGTATACAAGCAAGTCAAGCTCGATGAGCCATTGTTGCGCGTTGACACCCTTGCCACCCGCAACTTCCGCAACTCCGCGATTCTGGTCACTCTGATCAACGCCGCAGTCGCCGCAACCAACGTGACGTTGCCTATCTTCATCCAGAATGTGCTCGGCCAATCCGCCACCGTCACCGGCATGGTCATGCTGCCCGCCGCGGCGGTCGGCATCATCCTGAGTCCGGTCGCCGGTGCCGCATTCGACAAATTCGGCCCGCGAGGCGTGGGCATCGGCGGCCTTGCGCTCATGACCATCTCTCTTGGTCTTCTCGGCACCATCAACACCAGGACATCAGTGCTGTTTGTCGCCGTGCTCTGCGCATTGCAGGCATCCGGTCAGGCTATCGCCAACATGCCGATCAACACTTGGGGCGTCAACGCTTTGCCGAACGACATGATCGCCCATGGCAACGCCATCGCCAACACCGGCCGCCAGATCGCGGCAGCCATTGCGACCTCGCTTCTGGTCACCGCAGAAACATCCGTGACCGCCTTGCACATGTCCCAGGGTGTGAAGTCCGCCACGGCCAGCGGCATCGCGTTCTCCTACCTGCTGTGCGCCGCCATCTCGCTGGTCGCCCTGATCATCTGCATCTTCACCGTCACCAGCCGTGCCAAGGAGAAGGCCGCACGCAACGCCAAGGCCTATGAGGCGCAAGCCTCCGCCGAAGTCGCGGCCGAACCCACTGAAGATCAGCCCGCCGAGCATCACTACGCCGGCGCATACGTGGCCCCCGCCGCCTCCCTGTTCAAGCAAGCCCAGGAACAGTCCATCGGCGTGATCATGGACGATCAGCCCTACAGCTGCCTGGACAGCGATGACATCACGCATGTGGTGCGCGAGTTCATCCGCCTCAACGTCTCCAGCCTTCCCGTGGTGAACGGCGATGGCAGGCTCGTCGGCTTCGTCAGCGACGGCGATGTCATGAAATCGATTGCCACCTATGAATCCCGTACGGTTCCCACCGGCACCGGTTCGACGATGGTGGTGTTCGACGACGAAACCGTGGCCTCCAAGGTGCAGGCGCTCTCCGGCAAGAAGGTGATGGACATCGCCACGCGCAAGGTCGTTGCCGCCACGCCCGACCAGCATATTGGAGAGGTGGCCCGAATCCTCGCCAAGAAGCAGTTCAA
>OGGT01000262.1_pt1 | contig 32829 bp, 17 predicted proteins | sample 1571311 | NCBI WGS metagenome assembly OGGT01 (sample SAMEA2581931, study PRJEB24529) | metagenome | biome: Human gut stool | place: China | collected 2011
CGTGATAAGACTCGTCAGGAGTGCACAGTCCGGGGTATTTGTCGGCATGCGCGTCCCAGTCGAAGTTGCCGCTGTCCACCACGCATCCCCCTACCTGTGTGGCATGTCCGTCCATGTATTTCGTCGTAGAGTGCGTCACGATGTCGCATCCCCATTCGAACGGACGGCAGTTTATCGGTGTCGCGAAGGTGTTGTCCACAATCAGAGGCACGCCATTCCTGTGTGCTATGCGCGCGAACTTCTCAATGTCGAGCACCTTGCAGCCGGGGTTGGATATTGTCTCGCCGAACAGCAGCTTGGTGTTCGGACGGAATGCTGCCTGAATCTCCTCTTCGCTTGCCTCCTGGTCTACGAACGTGCATTCTATTCCGAGCTTCTTCAGCGTCACTCCGAACAGGTTGTATGTTCCTCCGTATATCTCGTTGGAAGTCACGAAGTGGTCGCCTGCGCTGCATATATTGAACACTGCGTAGAAGTTTGCAGCCTGTCCGCTCGATGTGAGCATAGCTCCTATGCCGCCTTCAAGAGCCGCAATCTTCTTTGCCACGGCGTCGCATGTAGGGTTGAGAAGTCTTGTGTAGAAGTAGCCTTCCTTCTTCAGGTCGAACAGCATTGCCATTTCGTCGCTGTCGTCATATTTGAATGTGGTGCTCTGCACTATCGGCACCACGCGCGATTCTCCGTTCTTCGGTTGCCACCCTGCCTGTACGCAGAGTGTGCCAGGTTTCAGATTTTTCTTCATAATGCTTTCTTTTTTAATAAGACAGGCTGCGCTCTGCAATTTGAGAGCAAGCTCTCATTGCGCTCGCTGGCACTGTTTTTTGTTATAACTCTGTTATTGCTGTATCCAAATCCAGCGGACAAAGTTAATAAAAAACGCTGTAATAATAACATAATGTTGGTGCGCTTTATGTTTTATTTCATTTTTGTCGCCCGCATGTCGTGCTTCTGTCCGTTTGCGACTATTTCTTTCCGCACGTCATGCCACGTCTCTTCAGATGGTATGAAAAACCACTTCTGTATGCCTCTCCGTGCGTGGAAGGTGCTGTATTAAGTGAATGTTTTATGTTAGCCCGTATCGTATTTTATGCGTAGTATTACAAAAAATGTGCATGTAATTGCCTGATTAAGACAAAAACAATATCTTTGTATAAGATAAACTGCGGCTCGGCAGTGTCAAAGTTGTGAAAACTCTGTTTTCCCACTTTGCCATTGCACTCGCCTTGCATTATCTTTGTAAAAGATAAGCTTCGGCTCGGCAGTGTCAAGCCTGATGAAACTTCGTCCCCTCGTCTTGCCGTTGCACTCGCCTTGCATTATATCTGCTACAAATAATAACAGGCAGTATTTGCCATAATGTAAGTGAATTATGAACCCGGAGAAAGTATATCAGATGCCGTTGTCAAAGGTCTATCCATTGCTTGTTGCCAAGGTGGAGAGGAAAGGGCGTAGTGAAAACGAGGTGCTTGAGATCATCCGATGGCTCACCGGTTATACACCGGAAGAGGTTGCGGGACTTCTTTCCACGGGCATTACATACGGTGAGTTCTTCCGTGGCGCGCCTCACATGAATCCCGACCGCATGCTTATCAAAGGCACCGTCTGTGGTGTCAGGGTAGAGAACATTGCGGAGCCTCTGATGCGTGAGATAAGATATCTTGACAAGCTTGTAGATGAACTTGCGAAGGGGAAAGGCATGGACATGATTCTGAGAAAATCTTTCACTGACAGATAAAACAGCTTTTTATGATAGTAAACGGTATACATAATTGCAGCGGTTTGATTGACTACATCAACAAAATAGGCTTCCTGCCGTTGTTGCGCATGGGAATCGAGGGATGGTCGGCGGAAGAGGCTGTCGACGAAGAGTGCCGTTATGTCAGTCTGCCCGAGGGCGGATGGGAATGGCCCTTGTGGGAATGGAAAGGCGACATCATCCGTGAGAGCGGATGCGCATACGGCAAGTTCTTCGACAGGAAGGCGGCTTTCATAAGCCGTGACTGGTGGTCCGACTTCTGCAACTGGCGCAGGCACGTGTTTCCCCGTCCGGAGGAGGGAAGCGTGGAGGACATGATTCTCCAGACATTGCGTGAGAACGGCAGCATGATAACCCGTGACCTGCGCAAGGCTTGCGGCTTTACGGAGTCGAAGATGCGCGGTAAGTTCGACACATTTATATCTCGTCTTGAAATGGGCTGCTACATTGTTACTGAGGATTTTGTATATCCTAAGGACCGTCACGGACGCAACTACGGATGGGGCTGGTCGTTGCTCACCACTCCGGAAAGCCTCTACGGCAAGGACAACTGTTTTCCTGACCGTACTCCCGAGGAGTCTCGTAGGCGCATAGGGAGACACATCCAACAGTTGTTCCCGTACTCGGACGAACGCTTTCTTGATTTTCTGTTAAAATAATCATTGTTCCCGAATCTTGTAAAAGCCAACAGACAGTGATTCTGAATCACCTTAACCGGTCTGGTTCAGTCACGCTTTTACATACATATTATTGCCGGATACGGCTCTGGCAATTGTCCCGTTTCAATAGGCTTACAGCCCTCCACGCTTTACATCGGATAGACTATGCGCGGTTCAATGGTGATGCCGCGTTCATATAACAGCATTTATTGTTACGCGCGTATTATAATAATAGGTGTATGTATAATCACACTTGTTTTGCGTCAGTATAGTTACAGATATCTGAAAATGTTTGTTACGACATGAAGAACAGTGCAATACTCACAGTAAAATATGCAAAGACAACAGCCAGCAATGCATAAGCTGATACTGCCCATAATGTCTTTCTGATGAATGACTCCCTTTTGAAAACCGGCATATATCTCTCAAAAATCTCTTCATCCAGATATTTTTGATCAATTATGTACATAATGTAAAGGTCGAGAAAGAATGCCGCAAGCACAATAGAACAAAGCGGTACAGCTCCTAATAATATCATATATTTAAGTCCGATGATGCTTAGCAAATTGCATATGGTGCCGCAGATTAATCCGTGTGTCGTAAATCCAATCCTCCTTTCTGCTCTGGTCTCGATACTTTCAACGGTATAAAAACCATATTTCAACCGGTTTATAAATTTCTCTATACTCATTTAATATGTCCTCAGAAAATTGTTATGCTGCCGTTGTAAGAGTTTTGATGTTAAACAGAAAAGCTGTGATGAAAATTTATTACGACATAAAGAAAAACGCAATACTCACAAAAAAATATGCAAAGAACACAACCATCAGCGCATAGGCGAATATTGCCCATAATGCCTTTCTTATGAATGATTCCCTTTTGAAAACCTTAATATACCTCTCAAAAAGCTCGTCATCATAGTACTTTTTATAAATTACGTACGTAATATAAAGGAATAGAAAGAACGCAGTAAGCATGATACTGCATAGCGGTACGACTCCTAATGATATCATATATTTTAGTCCGATGATGCTTAGTATATTGCATATGAGACCACCTACCAATCCTGTTGTTATTACTCCAAGCCTTCTGCCAGATCTGTTCTTGATATCTTCAACGGTGTGAAAACCGTATCTCAGTCGGTTGAGAAATTTCTCAATATTCATTTAATATGTCCCCCAAAAATTGTTATAGTGATTGTTGAAATCGTTTTGATATTGAAACGGCAGCGGTCGATTGCTGTTTATCCCAAGTCTTTTTATATAAAAAGCATCATACAAGCATCCGCCCGTTTCTCCGGATGCAATAGACATTAGTAAGCCTCCGATAATACCACCCGCCGGTCCTCCTATCTTGACTCCTATTTTAATACCTATATATGCTCCTACCGCGCTTCCAATTATCTCTGATAAATTCCTTTGTGCGTTATATCCGAATCCATGGTCTTGTCCTACACCGTCAGCAATACTTTCGATATTAAATAATGCAGGTAGAATAGTTTTGGTTGTATATCTCAATGAAGAGTTTGTTTTTACAAGCCTATCGTTTTTACTTTTCTCTATGGCATCTATATAATAATTTATTCCATCAACTGTATTGCTGCTATAGTCAATTGCCATTCCTAGTGTAATATCCTGCTTTAATTCGTGGTATTCCTCACAATAATGTATAATAATATTGTTATTCATTCTATTTAAATTTTCCGATACAGTATCGTCCGACGCATGCTCGGAGTAATTGTATCCTCCTGCAGTATTATATATTGGTGATACCGACCATGAACCGGAGCTTGCGCCTTTGTATAGAGTGCCGCCAAAGTTTACAAATGGGGACGCGACGAGGAATGAATATCCCACAGAGCCTCCTGCAATCATATAGACGCATGCTCCGGCAGACAGACCTCCGAATATTGTACCGAAGTAAGTCTTTGGTGACGACCAGTCCCATTTGAAAGGATTAATGTTTTTGTTGGCGATAGACCCTCCAATCCATCCTCCCAATACTGCCGCCCCTAATGCAAGAAACGGGAATTTTCCGTTGCGGTCTACATATGTCATCGGATTGTTGCTTGCATAAGCGTAAGGATTCAGTCCGTTGACATCATAAAAATTGAATATTGGGTCCGGACTCACAAACCGTCCGAGTGCAGGATCGTACAGTCGTGCGTTCATGTTTATAATACCAAATTCACACATGTGTTCATGCCCTGTGTATCCTCTGTTTAAGAACAGTTCCTCCGGCATCTCATCCGCTTTGTAAAGTTCCCACGTTTCAGGACTGCGCATGTTTCCCCATGCGTCGTAACTGAGTTCTTCCACAGTATCACCATTTGTGTTTACAATCTTGGTAATGCTTCCAAGGTTGTCTCTTAGGATATAGTATTTTGTTGATGACGCGGTGGAGTCTTTATACACTGTTTCTGCTGTATATGCGTTTCCGATTGAATAGAACAGTCCGTATTCCTCCGACGAGATTGCGTCGTTCACATATTCGTATTTGCTGTTGTCGAAATAATATCTGTATGATGTTATTTCCGGAATGCCCGAATCATGAATTTTTCCGTCAGGTGCAGATGCGTTCTTATATTTTATTTTTGTAAATGATATTTTGTTTCCGTTTTCATCATAGTTAAATCTTGCTATGGTGAGCTTCCTGGCTTTTCCGTTGTAAGTTGATAACATAGATGGAAGGTTCATGGAATTATAATCTATTGAAAGATTCTCATATCCATCGCACACATTCTCTACGTTTGCGGAAGTGACAGCAAATGGATTGTTGCTGTCATATGATATGTTTTTTGCGAAATAATTATCAGTTATATTTCCCTTTTCATCATAGCCAACCTGTCCTGAACCGCTGTTTGTCAGCCATCCGTTGCCATTATACTCAAAACTTTCAGACAATCCTCTGAGTGAGTCTTTCCGTGATGTCATTTCACCGCGCAGATTGTATGTATATGTAAAGTCCTGTAAAACTTTATCATTGTAGTAGTCGGTGATTCTTGTGACTTTCCCTTCGTTGTCATATTCACGCTTGTGTCTTATTTGACCAGTGTAATATTCTATAGGCAGTCCCATTTGATTTGTCGCTTTCAAAATATATACAGTGTCTTTAAGCCATGAAATGGGAGGTCTGACTACTATGGATTTGTCCGTAGGGGTAATGTGTTGCAACTCTCCAAACTTGTCTCTTACGACACATGTCTTTATTCCGTTTTTGTATTTGAATATTTCGTTATGTGATTTTGTCGGTGTGGTATATTTTATTTCTGATATGTTGTTGCCGTCATAAGTGTATTTTAGTGTGAGTGATTTGTCATTTATATCACTCTTTATTTCAGACACATTTAAGTATTCGTCATATTTATATGTTTTTATATGTCCGTTACTGTTTCTTATTTCACTTATCAGATTGTCGGTGTTATATGTGTAGGTCGTGCTAATGTCGCTGTTGCTTTTCTTTGTTATTTTTCCGTGTTCGTCATACTCGAAGTCTGTAGTGTTGCCTTTTCCGTCTGTTATTGTTTTGATATGTCCGTTATCATCGTATGTGTATGATGTCGTTCCATGCACCATATCATTAATTTGCTTCTTTCTTCCCAATTCGTCATATGTGATTTCTGTACATGTATATTCGCTTTTACTGCCGGGTGTAGTAATCTTCGTGACACGTCCGTCAGGATCATATTCGTATTGTGTGACGCCACCATTTGCGTCTGTTGACTGTATAACATTGCCTTTTACATCCCTTATGGTTGATGTTATTCTGCCGCAATGGTCAATTGTAGTCTTTAATTTTTCATATGTGTAATTCTCATATTGTCCGGTTTCTTCCGTAGTGTTTATTACGCCGTCTGCCATTGTGGGGCTTATCGGTCCTAATCTGTCTATGAGCTTTGTCGTTTTTGTGTTTATAAGTCTGTCGGCAGCGTCATATGTATAGTTTTTCCATCTGTAACTTGTGTTTTTATACGGGAATGATTCTGATACAAGACGTCCGCTTCTGTCGTACTCTCTATCTACTGTTATGTAAAAACCGTCAAAATCCTGTGTCTGGCTTTTTACCGCCTCACCGTATATATTGTAATATGTAATTTTTGTAGGTTTGCCTGTTTCTGTTTGCGTTATTTTATATATTGCATTCTTGTTGTCTGCCCATTCTATGCTTGTGTTTCTTACGATGCTTAGCGTGGTAAAATTAAGTGCCTGTTCAGATACATTATTTGCACATGGTGTTGTAGCTCGTATTACTCTTCCCAAAGCGTCATATTCAAACTCAGACTTATGCTGTTTGAAATCCGTGCTTGTTGTCAGACGGTTTAACTCATCATATGTGAATGTTGTTTTGTTTTCGTAAGAATCGGTATGGGAGGTTAATAGACCTATACCGTTATATTCATATTTGTCTGTGTGCTTTTCCGTTCCCCCGTAAGGAGTTACCGTGTGCTCTTTTAATAGCAGCTCTGTTGTGTATGCATACTCTTCTGTCTGTTCTGTTGTATTATTTCGTGTTATTGTTTTTTTTATTGGTAACATTTCATTGTTGTATTCATACTCTATTGAAGAAATCAACGATTTGTTGTCTCTGAAATTCTGCTCATATGATACGTATGGTACGTTTACAATATATCTGATACCGTCGTCAATGTATTTATACTTGTATAGAGTATGTTTTTTGATTCCGTTTCCATAGTCAATGTTGTGCCTTATCTTATTGCCGTATTTATCATGTGATAGAGTTTCTTTTATTTTTGTGCCTTCTGCATTGTTTGTAGTAACAATTTCTTGTATATTGATTGCCGACCATTTGTTCGCATCGGTACTCATTGTATAGCTATATTCTACAGTCTGCATGTTTGAGCCTTCCGTTCTGACAAGAGCCATCATTTTTGTCGGATCATATATGCTGGTCATTTGTTTTCCTACTATTCCTGTCGTATCTGTACGGTTGGAGAGGAATATGTTATATTTGGTGATTTTTGAATATCCCATAAATCCGAGTCCTTTTAGGTTGGTATATGGGTCAGTAAAATCGAATTCAAGAGTCTGCAAGGATTTTTCCTCGTTTTTATAAAAATAAGATTTTATTGATTTACATACCCTTCTATTAGAATATCCTTTCATGAGAGAGTCGTTTTGCTCAATCTTTTCTGTGCCCTTCCATGCGTAAGAAAATTCACATATTTCACCGTTGCTTTTTATCATACTTGTCAAGAGCATGTCTGTATCTACATCCTGACTAAGAGTTAAGGTGCGTAAGTTTGTTGGGTTAAGACGCAAGAATGATGCCTTCCCTTCAGAGTAAGGCAGCATTGCAGAGGCGTTTGAAGCATCAGCGAAAACAGTCATCGTGTCAAGCGCGAATGAATTGCTGTCAGATAAATTACTTTTATTTTTGACAAGAAAAATCTTTATTTTGTCGATTCCGCCTGATATGATGTCTGCTATTCCATCATTATTTAAATCTTTGAAATAGTATGTGGCGTTTTTCTGCTTTTTCTCAATATTGATTTCTTTTTTGTCAAAGGTTCCGTTTCCACGCGAACACAGTACATTCCATACTGAACTTTTGGAGTTTGATATGATTATGTCTGTTTTTCCGTCGTTATTGAAATCTCCTGTACCGAAAATATTGCTGCCAACATCCTTCTTATTTATGGTTGTTGATGTTGCAATAAGGTCGAATTTTTTTGAGTCGTTATTATATGTGAATGCCTCTATGCCATTGCTGTTTATAAGTAACAGGTCTGTCTTGCCGTCTCCATTGTAATCTGTGGCTATCAGTTTGTCTGATTCGGCATCAAATTTATTGTTGTCTTCTACTGAGAACTCATAAAATTGCTCGGCTGTATTTAAAACTATATTGTTACTTGTATTCGGGTCGTTAAGAATACCTTTCTCTGAAAGATCTAATAGGTAATAACGTACGTTATACGGATATTTGTTTAATAATGCTCCATATTTTGCTGTTATAACAAACAGTTCTGTTTTCCCGTCACCGTTGAAGTCTCCTGTTAGGAATTTCTTTGGAACGACGTTTTCTCCTGCTAAAGTTGACAGATAAAAGTCGCTTTTGTATTTTTCTGAGAAGTTTGAGCCATACACGGTGAATGTTAATTTATCGAAATCACCGCTCTTTGTGTTGTTTATTTTTATCAGTTCATTTGTGCCGTTTGTTGCTACTGACGGCAATATGGTTATAAACCCTTCACCGACTGCAATTCTTTTTATATCTTTTATTTTATAGTAGTCACTGTTAGGATTGAGCTTTTCGTCATCAATGCCTGGATTTAAATCAGGAAGTGTCCAGCGATCATTCATCATTTCCTGAAAAGACTTGACGTTTACGCTATTGTATAGATAGATTGAATCGTTTTGCTTATATTGATTTTTTATTATTGTTTTGCTGGAACTCCAATTTAAAGCGTTATTACAATATGGAAGTTTTGCTCTATAATAAAGCAATGATGATGGGCTGGTTTGATTAAATTTCGGTGTAAGATAGATGTTCTCTCCGAAATTTTTAATAGCTTGTTTGAAGTTTCTTTCATATCCGTAACTTACGGTTTCTTTGCTTTCGCCTTTGTCATAGTTGAAAACAAGTGGATTGAGTTTCTTGCCGCTTATCGTACATTCAATTCTTTCTACGACAACATTATTGTGGATTGTTTTGTAATTTAGTGTGTATGTCCTTACGTGTTTTGTATTTATATATGTTTTTATTGTTGAGAGTAGTAAGTTGTTTATAAAAGAAATCCCGTCTGTATAGTGTGCGTATGTGCACGTAGGGTTTTCTTTATATTCAAATTCTATATAATTCTGCAGCCTTTTGCCGTAACTTATTTTTTTTATAGTGTTTAGGTTGCCATGGCTTTCATATGTAAATGTGATTTTATTACCAAGTCTGTCTGTACATCTTGTTATGTAATAATCAGTGAAACCGACATTTGTATATTCGGCTGTACGTCCGTCAGTATAATATGCTGTAAACGAAGTTATATTGTTTCCGTTGAGTTTTGCAATAACTTTTGTATAATCGTTGTCTGGTTGGAATATGATTTGGTCTTCAGTAGAAGACATCTTTACTAACCGTTTCCCATCTAATGTAAATGCCGCATCGTATGTGTCTGTTTTTATGGATTCTGTCTTTCCGTCATAATATAGTGTCTTGTTTACTCGTGATATGATGGAAATCCCGGAAAGAGACCACCCGTTACCAAGGAATCCGTTACTTCCATTATGGTTGTAGTTTATGCTTATATTTGGATTAAGGTCATTTTCGTTAGTGTATATTTTTATGGGTATGTTCAGTGTCAGGTCACCATAATTGTTGACATCTTGAGAACATTCAATCTCCCCTGTAATGAGAGTTGTGTCAATTGTCGCAGTTATTGATCTGGCTTTGCCTGCCTCGTTAATAGAATATGCAGGCAGGCTTGTCAACAGCATTATTACAAATGTTGCATGAAAGTAGTGATAATATTTAGATACTGTCATTATCTTGCACCTTTTTTGGGAAGTTTCCATTGTGATTTATAATTATCGTTAATTTGTATTTGCATGATATATATACCGTCTGCTTGGTTTGATATATCAACATCTGTTCCAGAGCCACCAAACCTTTTATTTAGTACGATAGCTCCGCCTTCACTGTATATTCTGACAACCGCTTTATTCCCATCAATGTAGTCACGTGTTTTTATAGAGTATTTGCCTGATGGAGATTCTTCTATAATGCTTATTTCATTGTCTCCATATGTTTTCTGGTTGTCTTCGTGTAAATTCTGTAAAGACCTTGATTTTAAAATGGAATTGTTGCTTCGTTTTATAAGATTGCCGTTTGCGTCATAGGCGTAAGCTATTTTCGTTTGCGCGCTGACACTACCGCAAAAACACAACATTGATATTACAATAGGTAAAAAATAACTTTTCATATACATCATATATGTGAGCATTAACTTAAAATCATGCAAAATTATAAATATTATGTTGAATATTGTACTGTTTGAGTATTGAAATTGCGATTAATTCGTATTGTCGTGCGGCAGTCAGCCTGTTTGATTGGCTTTTTTATTTGTTTATGAGTCTGTTTGTCGTGAAATGCAACTTGTCTCAGGCGTGTTTGCTGACCTTATTGCGCGTAATGTCTTTGTTTATCGTTGTTGTCGGAGTGGCGCGCGGGATGTTTCTTTCTTGTGTGTTGCGAGGTTATGTGTTTCATTTTCAGCTTTGAGACGGTTCCCTTTTTAGCTTCAGGGAGTATTGACGGCTGTTTGTCGGCAGTGTCCTGACGTGTTGTGTCCGCATGGTTTTGTTTGCTTTTCTTAACAGTTCCGGCTCCGAACGGTGTCTTTCATATGTTAAATGTAGTACGGCTTTTTGTCCGCTGCATAACGGATTACAGGTTATAAGACATGCTTATCCACTGTTTTATATGGTCGGAAAAGCGGGATGAAAAGGTGGAGACGGGTGTTCCGTCATGCGGAACGGGCTTTATCGGTCTGCGGAACGGTGTTTATGATGTGGCGGAACGGTGCGTTTCGGGTGATGAGAAAGGCTTTTTCATTGGACGGGAGAGCCTTTTTCACCGTCTGGAAGAGCCTTTTCCGGATGGAATGACGGGCGCGTCGGGGAAGCATGAGGGCATGTGTTGATGTGTGAATTTGTGTAATGTGTTGATATACAAAGATATATCCGTATCCTCGCAATACTCGCGTATTTCGCTCTGACGTGCCGCTTTATTGCGTCTGCGTGTTAAAACGACGTTAAAAAGTGTTGCATTGCGGTGTCGCTGAATGTCGGAACAGTAAGGCGGACCGTTGCCTCTCACGTTTTGCTTTTCCTTATTTCACGTCATGACTGTCGCATGTCCGGCTTTATTTTCTCTCTCGCAAGCCACACTGTTTAGTGTCCGTGCTTTCCGTTTTCGTTGCATATTTATAACTGATTCGGTTCATGCCGTGTTCTGAAAAAACTTCGGCATTCATTTGCCGTTGTGCCGCCCTTTTCTTATCTTTGTCAAAGATAAGCGGCGGCTCGTTATCTGCGACCACCCTTTCCCGTGCGATGTATTCTTAAGCAAGCATGTTGCCGCATGGCGTATGATGAGACAACAATTAATAACATAAAAAATAACTGAAAACTATGAAGGTGAAATCTATCCTCCTTACATTCATCGCGGCACTCATAATGGTGTCGTGCTATAAGTTCACACTTATTGAGCAGCCGCACGAGGCTGTCACCAACAGTGTGTTCAACGGCAAGGTGGTGGTGAAGAGAAGCGGCACAAGCGACAACGGAATGGTGCAGCATTGTTACGGACTGTTCGGCATCTGTGTTCCTGACGGATGGAAGGCAGAGGGCGACATTGTGATGACACAGGTGCCCAAATCTGGTACCGACGTTGGCGACGACGAATACAAGAGCGTCATAACACGCCGTCTCGTGCCGAACGACAAGTACACCGCACTGCTCAACAAGGATTATCCGAAGTCCGGATACAAATGGATAGGATTCATGACCGACCGCGATTTCAAGAGTCTTTTCAACGCATCGACTCCTGATACAGAGGTGGACAGCATTTATGCGGAGTTCTCCATACGCACCGATGACAAGACCGGAACATTCCATCTCGACTATATCGCCGGACATGCAGCCTTCGACAAGGCTGACGACATAGGCGGAGAGGAGCGTGGCAATCAGACACGCATAGCCACATTTGCGGGCGACAACATAAGCAACGTCACATTCACAGACACCCACATCACCGTGACACGACCGGACGGATCTACCGACAATCCTACAGACGGACCTGACATAAAGCCCGAATGGGACCTCGAGCGCATGCCGGACGCCACACGCGACGGTGCAGCGGTGGCATACAAGGACCTTAAATACAACAGACTGTTCACCCGCACGCGCGGCTGGAACGGCGGCGACGGTGTGCTCACAGTGGGGCTGCCGGACGGAAGTGTGTTCTGGACATTCAACGACAGCTTCTACGGAAGGGTGAACGCTGACGACCGTTCGCGCGGTGACTGTAACTTTCCGCGCAACAGTGTGATGCTCCAGAAAGCCACAGACGGAGTGCTGGGAGAGACGGAGGACGACCTCATATGGCTTGCCGACTACGTCAACTGGACCGACCCGGCGGCGGCACGCTACTTCCACTGCCGCACACACCTGCGCCATCCGGACGGTGAGAAGACGGTTGAGGAGATTAATGCGGGCGACATCGACCAGGACCGCGTGTATTGGTCGGGCGACGGAACAATATATGACGGCAAGCTGCAGATGATGTGGATGGGAACGGCTTCGCAGGAACTGCGCGCCCTCGGCACAAGTCTCGCCACCTACCGCCTCGACGGCACCATTCCCGAAGGCTACTATCTTGACGACATCCCCGACTATCTGCCCAAGAAAGGCAATTATCTTTACCGCGAGCTGGTGAAGCATCAGATAAACGACAACACCGTATCATACGGCTCAACGCTCTGTGAGGGCGACGACGGACACAACTATCTGTATGCCACCAACGGCTACGACGTGCTCGTGGCACGCACCGGGACGCACGACCTTTACAGCAAGTGGCAGTACTATGTGCGCCCCGAGGAGGGCGGAGACTTCGTATGGCAGGACGCATATCCTACCGACGAGGAGATGAAACGCTCGCAGATCATGGAGAACAACCATCAGTGCAACATGCCGTGGGTGTTCAAGGACGGCGACTGGTACTACATGACGGCGCAGGGACCTTACTTCGCCCGTGAGGTGTACATCTACCGCAGCAAGACTCCTTACGGTCCGTTCGGCGAGAAGCGGCTGCTCTTTGTCCTCCCCGGTGAGCTCGACAAGCTGGGAGACACAGCCTATCACTGGCTCTACATGGTGAACCTCCATCCTGCGCTCTCGCGCGAGGGAGAGCTCGTGTTCTCCACCAACAGCGACCCGGACGATTTCTGGAAAAACTTCAACGACCCCGGAAGCGCCGACTATTACCGTCCGTTCTTCTATCGGGTGTTCAACTGGAAGAACCTCTTCGGTGATGACACCACGAGCGGAATAGGCGGAGTAAGCGTCACACCGGTTGTGAAAGACGGGCATTACTACAATCTGCAGGGCATCCGTGTAGACCGTCCCACACGCGGCATATACATACACAACGGCAGGAAGGTGGTCGTCAGATAATACATGCGAACCGATTTCATAAGATAACAACATAAACCACCATACTATGGAAGAGAACACCATACCTCAGGAGTTCAGCCGTTTCTATCTGAAGGATGTGACGTTCATGAACCTCATGCTGCGCCGCATATACAACGTTCTGATAGTGGCGAACCCTTACGATGCCTTCATGCTCGAGGACGACGGACGTATAGAGGAGAAGATTTACAACGAGTATATGGAACTGGGACTGCGCTATCCGCCCACGTTCACGCAGGTGAGCACCACCGAGGAGGCTTATAAGGTGCTCCATACCATGAACATCGACCTCGTGATATGTATGCCGGGCAATGCCGACAACGACGCCTTCTCCGTGGCGCGCGACATAAAGGCAGTGTTCCCCGACATACATTGTGTGGTGCTCACACCGTTCTCCCACGGCATCACGAGGCGCATGCAGGACGAGGACCTTTCCATCTTCGACTACGTGTTTTGCTGGCTCGGAAACACAAACCTCATCCTGTCGATAATCAAACTCATCGAGGACAAGATGAATCTCGACCACGACATACGCGAGGGAGGGGTGCAGATGATACTCCTTGTGGAGGACGGCATACGCTATTACAGTTCCATCCTGCCTTATCTATACAACTATGTGCTCATGCAGAGCAAGCGTTTCTCCACCGAGGCTCTCAACCGCCATGCCGCCACTCTGCGCATGCGGGGACGTCCGAAGGTGGTGCTCGCGAGGACATATGAGGAGGCTATGGAGCTGTACGACCGCTATTCGTCCAATGTCCTCGGTGTGATAAGCGACGTACGCTTCCCCGTCGACGGTGAGAAAGACCCTGACGCGGGGCTGAAACTGCTGCGCCACATACGCTCGGAAGACGAGTATGTGCCGCTCATCATTGACAGCGCGGAGAGCGCCAACCGCGAAAAAGCGTTGGCGGAGGGCTTCAAGTTCGTTGACAAGACGTCGAAGACGGCAAGCATAGACCTTCGTCACATACTCGAGGAACACATGGGTTTCGGCGACTTTATATTCCGCGACCCTGCCACTCATGCCGAGATAATGCGCGTGCGCAGCCTGAAGGAACTGCAAGACAATATCTTCAAGATTCCATACGACTCCATGCTCTACCACATCTCGCGCAATCACATGAGCCGGTGGCTGTCGGCACGAGCCATATTCCCGGTGTCGGCGTTCCTGAAGAAAGTGACGTGGCACAAGCTGAAAAACGTTGATGCCCACCGCAGGATCATCTTCGACGCCATCGTGCAATACCGTCGTATGAAGAATCTTGGTGTTGTCGCCGTGTTCGACCGTATGAAGTTCGACTCCTATTCTCACTTCGCACGCATAGGAGAGGGCTCGCTCGGAGGCAAGGGACGTGGTCTGGCGTTTCTCGACAACGTGGTGAAGACACACCCCGAATTCAACCGGTTCGCTGGCGTGGAGGTACGTATCCCGAAGACAGTGGTGCTCTGCACCGACATCTTCGACCAGTTTATGGAGCAGAACAACCTCTATCAGATAGCGTTGAGTGATGCTTCCGACGAGGATATTCTGCGCTATTTCCTACGTGCGAAACTGCCTGAATCGCTCATCGACGACTTCTTTATATTCTTCGATGCGGTGAAGAGTCCCATCGCAATAAGGTCGAGCTCGCTCCTTGAGGACGCACACTACCAGCCCTTCGCAGGCATTTATTCCACGTACATGATACCGTATGTGGAGGACAAGTATGCCATGCTCGAGATGCTGGCATGCGCCATCAAGGGTGTCTATGCGTCCGTGTATTACCGTGACTCGAAGGCTTACATGACCGCCACGAGCAATGTCATCGACCAGGAAAAGATGGCTGTGATACTTCAGGAGGTGGTTGGCAAGCAGTACGACAACCGTTATTATCCCAACTTCAGCGGTGTGCTGCGCTCGCTCAACTACTATCCCATAGGCGACGAGAAGGCTGAGGACGGAATTGCCTCGCTCGCGCTGGGACTCGGAAAATACATCGTGGACGGCGGACAGACGCTGCGCGTGTCGCCCTATCATCCCAATCAGGTGTTGCAGACGAGCGAGATGGAGACGGCGTTGCGCGAGACACAGACCCAGTTCTACGCTCTCGACACCGCGCATGTGGGCAACGACTTCAAGGTGGACGACGGTTTCAATATTCTGAAACTGAAGGTGAAGGAGGCTGACAAAGACAAGTCGCTCAGCTTCATAGCGTCGACCTACGACCCTTACGACCAGGTGATACGCGACGGTATATACGACGGCGGACGTAAGATAATATCGTTCTGCGGTGTGCTTCAGCAGGGTGTGTTCCCTTTGCCGGAGCTTCTGCAGATGTCGATGAAGTATGGTGCGGAGAGCATGAAGCGTCCGGTGGAGATCGAGTTCGCGTGCAACATCAACGACGACCGCACGGGCGAGTTCTATCTTTTGCAGATAAGGCCCATCGTCGACGCCAAGCAGGTGCTCGACGAAGACCTTTCCGGCATACCTGACGACAGATGCCTGCTGCGCTCTTCCAACTCTTTGGGACACGGCATAAGCGAGGACGTGGTGGACGTTGTGTATGTCAAGACAGACGATAATTTCACTGCCATGAACAATCCTGCTGTCGCCGACGATGTGGAACGCATCAACCGGAAGTTTCTTGCGGACGGTCGCAACTACGTGCTTGTGGGTCCCGGACGGTGGGGATCGAGCGATTACTGGCTCGGCATACCCGTGAAGTGGCCGCACATCTGCGCCTCGCGACTCATCGTGGAGGTGGCGTTGAAGAACTATAGGGTGGAACCGAGTCAGGGAACACACTTCTTCCAGAATCTCACAAGCTTCGGAGTGGGTTACTTCACGGTCGATGGCAATGCCGGAAACGGTCTTTTCCGCAAGGACATTCTTGACGCCATGCCGGCTGTGGAAGAAACGCGCTACGTGCGGCACGTGCGTTTTGACGCCCCGCTGAAGATAATGATGGACGGCAAGAAGCAGTGTGGTGTCGTGCTGCTTCCCTGATGTTACGGATTGATTCAATATCTATGCATTATCTTACGATATGTTTGATATATGTCAATAAAATAATTATATTGCAATAATTATGGCACTTTTGTTTTACTGAAAAGGCATCGGACGTTATATTTGCAGTGTTTTTCATGGTATTAGATTTAAGTTTAACAAAGACAGGGGACTCGGCGGAGTCCCTTCTTTGTTTTTGTTATGTATTACAGAAAGTATTTTTCTGCGTACTGAAACCGTACGGGATAACTTTCATAAAGGTTTGTTTATAATGTAGAATCAACATCTGTAAGGTTTTCCGGACGCGCAATCTCGACGGCATTCCGTTCACTCGTGACCTGCGGATATGCTTTGAGATGCTTTCGTGGAACCCTGGAACGGTGGACATCTCAGCCACTGTGTTCTGGTATGGCGACGCTCTCAGTGCCGCAATACCGTCCGACAAGGCGGGGAAAGAGCTTATACGATAATCAATTGTTAATAAGACGACGGATACCGTTTAAAAAATATAAAATATAAAAGAAATAAGACGAAATATTTGCATGTGTGACATTATATGCATATATTTGCAGCGTTTTTCATGGTATTAGATTTAAGGTTAACAAAGGTTTAGGGACTCAGCGGAGTCCTTTTTTTTTGCCCGTAAGGTCTGATGCCGCATACCTCCGACACAATTTCATACAGGAACAGTTCCTGACACACCGGACCGCTCATAGCATGCCGGCATCCGGAACACCGTTTTTTTTACGCATTGGTGTATGAGGAGCAGCGCGTGACGCATCCTCGCATGCTGCAATTTTTATAAAACAGGCAGCGTCCCATCATGTAAACAACCCGCTATTATGCATTGGCAATCCAAAGTAGAGACGCAAAATCTTGCGTCTCACGAGCAAGTCTGAGCAATAAAACGAGATGAATATATACCTTGCAGTGCCGATATTTTTAATCGTGAGACGCAAGTCTGCGCAATAAAATGATGAGAATATATGCTTGTCTTTGCCGCAATTTTTCCTCGGGAGACGCAAAATTTTGCGTCTCTACAGGGCTGACGCCATCGTTGTTTTGCGTATGATACACCGTCATACTTACCGGTGCACTGTCCGGAGGTCCGTATGTGATGGCGCGCCATGTTAAAAAATCGGTTTTATTACTATTAAAACAAAAAGCCTGACGGTATGTTTCTTTTTATCCGTAATTTTGTCGCCACATGTCTGCGCGGGCATTCCGGGGGAGCGTTCCCCTTATGTTGTGAATGTAGCGACATGCATGCAGATACGTGTTACAGACATTGACACACATTGTTTTTCTGATTACAAATGGACAACCGTAAGGATTTTTACACCCGTCACCGCGACAGTCTGGCGGTGCGGACGGCAATGCTGAAACACCGCAACCGCGGTTTCATCTTGGGAGAAATCATATCGTTTATTGCCTTTATCGCTTTTCTGGCGGCATACACCGCCGTAGACAGCGGCATGTGGACGCTGGCTGCCGCGGCTGTGATGCTGATGCTATATGTGGTGATACGCCGTATGGACGTGATGAACTCGCGGCGCATAGAATGGCTTGAGGCTCTGCACGGTGTGCATGAACGCGAGCTGCGCTATCTGGCAGGCGACTACAAGTGCTTCGATGATGGTGCGCGGTATGCCGATCCGTCCCATCCCTTCACATTCGACATGGACGTGTTCGGGCGCGACTCGCTCTACAACCGTGTGTGCCGCACACTCACCACCGGCGGCAGCGACTGTCTGGCGCGCAGTCTTGCGGGCGATCCGTTCGACGGAAAGCCGATAAGCCGGCAGCTCATCGACGAACGTCGCGAGGCTATAGACGAGCTGGCTGCCATGCCCGACTGGCGTGTGCGCTTCCTCGCCTCGGGTGCGACTGGACGTATTGATACCGATGCCATCGTAGCATCTCTGCAGTCTGTACGTGCCATGAATATCTCACGCGCCCCCTTGTCAACACCGGTGCTCACTCTGGCAATGATCTCCCTGACAGGCTTCTACGCCAGCATACTGCTGTCGGTGTTCGCTTCTCTGCCATCCAACATACCATCACTGTGGGGCGTATTGCAGTTTCTCATAGTGCTGATGTTATGTTCCGGATCTTTAAAAAAAATAAGTAAAGAGGTGGACAATCTGCATGACCGTATGAAACATTATGTCAACATAATACGCCATGCCGACAGTCTGCGCGGGAATGAAGCATCAACAGAAAAAGAAAATCACGAATCCGAAGTTAGCTCCGCAGAACTAAAAAGACTTGTAAGTCAGCTCAACGGTGCATTGGATTCGTTTCATGAAACCGAACAAATACTGAAAGCACTCAACCGCAGAGGAAATCTCGCACTTGTTTTTTTCGATATGTTCCTCCTCAACGACTATTTTCTCCTACGCCGTTTCCTCAAATGGCAGGAGCGTTATCTTGACCGTGTGGGGCAGTGGACGGCTGCCATGAGCCGTATGGACGCCCTTGTCTCGATGGCGACGTTCAGGTATAACGAACCGCAGGCGGGCAGCGCGGTCATCGATGAAGGCGACGGTGTGGTGTATGAGGCACGCGCGCTGTGGCATCCTTTCCTCGGAAACAAGGCTGTGAGAAACGATTTCAGCATTCTGAACGGCAACTACTACATCGTGACAGGAGCCAACATGGCTGGCAAGAGCACCTTCCTGCGCTCGCTCGGCATCAACTACATACTTGCGATGAACGGCATGCCGGTGTTCGCCGGAAGCCTGCGCGTGTCGGTGTTCGCGCTGTTCACGAGCATGCGTACTACCGACGATCTCACCCGGGGCATAAGTTATTTCAACGCGGAACTGCTGCGTCTGCGACAGCTCATCGGCTTCTGTGAGGAGCATAAGAACACTCTCATAATACTCGACGAGATACTCAAGGGCACCAACTCGGCTGACAAGCTCAACGGCTCTCGCCTTTTCCTCGAGTATATATCGCTCCGCAACGTCACAGGAGTAATAGCCACGCACGACCTCGAGCTCTCGCGCATGGCTGACGGACACGCCGGACGATTCCACAACTATTGCTTCGAGATAGAGCTGGGCACCGACGTGACCTACAGCTACAGGATAACGCCAGGCGTGGCACGCAACCAGAACGCCACGTTCCTGCTCAAGGAGCTGCTCGACGGGAAGTCTCCGCGACCATGATGCCATAGTTGCTTATACGCAACTATAAAACACCGAATGTTAAATCATATCGTGTTTTTACGGTGATAAAATCCATGGCGCGGGAAGACGAAGCCGAAAATACAGTTTTTCAGTGCCTTTTTATATCCCTTTCATTATCAATGTCTTATCGTCATAATGCACGTTCTGTCAATGCCAAAACCGTTCTCCTGTCATGCCAAACGGTGCTTTCCGTGTCGCCAAACGGGCTTTCCTGTGCCGTGATACGGGCTTTATGATGGGGCGGAACAGCCTCTCCTGTAATGCGAATGATGTTGTTTTGTGTGGTTGAAGTGCTGTTCGCACAATTCCGGAGACATCAAGTCATGCCGTGTGAGAGTTTTTTCCGGTAAGTGATATCTGTTTTCCATGTCCGGTGTAAAGTAATTTCGATGCTGTTTTTAAGTTAAAATTACAAAGGCGTCCGCCCTGTAGAGACGCAAAATCTTGCGTCTCCCGAGGAAAAGGTGTGTCACCGATGGTTATATATATACATCATTTTATTGTGCATGCTTGCGTCTTCCGAGTGAAAATTGCGGCAGTGGCAGGTATGTATTTACCACATTTTATTGCGCATGCTTGCTTGTGAGACGCAAGATTTTGCGTCTCTACTTTTGATTACCAATGCGTAATAATGCATTGTTTATATGTATGGGGCAGTGTCGGTCAGTCATTGACAGACTGTGGTGGAGCCTCTTGCGGACAGTCGCCGTGCGTGTCGCGGGTTCGCGCCCACTGCATGACGTTTGCCGGAGGACGACGGTTGAGCAGTTCGTTGCGCATGAAGTCCATGTAGGGAGCGGTGTGGGCGAAATACCTGCGGTAGGCTGAGCACATGTAGTTAAGCCCGGGCTCACCGTCGGCTGTGGTGAGAAAGCGGTCCTTGGGACATCCTCCGTTGCACACCTTCAGCCATCCGCACTCGCGGCACTGACCCGGCAGTCCGGCTCTCTTTGCCTCGCCGAACTCCTGCTGGCGTCTGCCGTACATCATGGACGTGAGCGTCTCGGTGTGTATGTTGCCGAGTCTGTACTCCGGAAATACGAAATGGTCGCACGGATACACATCCCCGTTGAACTCCATCACAGCCGCGTGACCGCACGACTCAGCCATGGCGCACACACCGGGCTGCTGTCCTGCCCACAGGGCGAGCGTGGAGTCGAACAGCTGCACGAAGATTGTGCCCACGTCGTTGCGCACCCACTCGTCGAAAACAGAGCACACGAAGCTGCCGTACTGTTCCGCAGTGACTGAGAAAGGAGCCGTCTGTCCCTCCGCGCACCGGTCGGCTGGGGATGCCAGATGACGCCCGTCAGAGTGGGGAAGAAGCCGTTCGATGATGGGCGCGAACTGGATGTATCGTGCGCCGATGTCCTTGAAGAAGCGGTAGAACTCGAGCGGATAGTCCGCGTTGAAGTCGTTCACCACAGCCATGGCGTTCCATTCCACCCCGTGCTTGTTGAGCAGCCGTATGCCGCGCATCACCTTGTCGAACGACGGACCGCCTGTGCGTGTGCGCCGGTATTCGTCGTGAAACTCCTTCGGACCGTCTATGGAAATGCCTATGAGGAAGTTGTTGCGTCTGAAAAACTCGCACCACTCGTCGGTGAGAAGCGTGCCGTTGGTCTGCAGGCAGTTGTCTATGATGTGTCCACGCGCGTACTGACGCTGCAGGCGCAACGCTTTTTCGTAGAACGATATGGGGCGCATGAGCGGTTCGCCTCCGTGCCATGTGAAGAGCACTTGCGGTTGTGTCTGCGCCTCGATGTACTGTCTTGTGAACTTTTCAAGCAGTTCGTCGCTTATGGTCATGCGGTTTCCGGCACCGCACGAGCGGTACATGTCGCCTTTTTCTGTGTAATAACAGTAGTCGCAGTTGAGGTTGCAGAGCGAGCCCGCAGGCTTCAGCATGACATAGAGCGGGTGCGCGAAAGGTGCGTAAGTTGGCATATCTGGATAGTGTAATGTTGTTTGCAGGTCAATAATCTTTATCTTATGCAAAGATAATGCAAATGAGCGGCAAAAGAGCTTGCTCTTATTTGCCCGAGTGCCGCTTATCTTCTGCAAAGAGAATGAAAGGTGAGTGCAACAGCAAGTCGGGAAAACGTAGTTTTACCAGACTTGATACTGCCGAACCGCATCTTATCTTCTGCAAAGATATACATTTGATTCCACATTATCGCAATATATCTCCCACATTATTATAATAAGTCTTCCACAATGTTGGCTGATATGGAAATATTGATTAATTTTGCACGAACAAAACTTCGGTTCGCATCTTTTACGGGCGGAATGATGATATACATAAAACCGTATCCGCCCTTTCTGCTAACATAAAACCAAAACGATGAATGTCAGACATATTCTTCTTGTGACACTGATGTCGCTTGTGGCGATGGTGTCGGGCGCGGAGGAGAGAGACTCGCTGCGCATGTTGTGGATAGGCAACAGCTACACTTTCTTCAATGACCTGCCGTCTACGGTGCGCTCCATAGCCGCGTCGCAGGGCATGAGACTGAGCATCACGACTGTGGTGAAAGGCGGAGAGCATCTGTCGGGACACCTTCGCAATCCGCGCCTGCACGAGCTGCTGAAGCGCGGGGGATGGGACTACGTGGTGGTGCAGGAGTTCAGTGCCGGTCCGGCGGCAGACACCCGGACTGTGGCACGCACCGTATATCCTTATGCGAAGACAATAGACAGTCTTGCCGTGAAATATTCGCCGGAGGCAAAGGTGGTGTTCTACATGACCTGGGGACATAAGTATGGCAACGTATACAAGAACGGTTATGCCCTCGACGACGACTATCAGACGATGCAGGAACGCCTGAAGACGTCCTATCTTGAGATGGCTCACGACAACGGAGCGTGGTGCGCGCCTGTCGGAATGGCATGGCAGACGGTGAGAAAGGAGCATCCCGAGTATGTGCTTTACGCCCCCGACTGTTTCCATCCTTCGCCTGTGGGCAGTTATCTGGCGGCAAACGTCATATTCACCACGATATGGCAACGCCCCTATCAGACCGGTGTCTGCTGCGGACTGCCGGAGGACCAGGCGGAGATATTGCAGCAGACGGCTCAGAAGACAGTGCTGGAGAACATGACATTGCTTAACATCAAGGACGGAGGAAAGAACTGAACAACAACATAAGACCCTCATGCCGGCGCGTGCTTCGGACAGGATGGCACCTCCGGCAACGGTCGGCAAAACACAGAAATGGAAAAAAAGAAGACATCATTGAGCGACAGACGCTATCTTGTGCCGTTTGTGCTGATCACCTCACTGTTCTTCATGTGGGGATTTGCGAGAGCCATTCTCGACGTGCTGAACAAACATTTCCAGAACGAGCTTGACATAAACATCGCGCAGTCCGCGCTGATTCAGGTCATGACTTATCTCGGATATTTCATCATGGCTATACCCGCCGGACTGTTCATCAACCGTTACGGCTACCGCAAGGGAGTGATAGCCGGACTCATCCTGTTCGCCCTCGGCTCGCTGCTCTTCATACCGTGCTCGGCTGCGGGAACGTTCTACGCCTTTCTTGCCGCGCTGTTTGTGATAGGATGCGGTCTGGTGTTTCTCGAGACATCGGCAAACCCGTATGTCACGGAGCTTGGTCCGAAGGAGACTGCAACGAGCCGTCTGAACTTCTCTCAGTCGTTCAACGGACTCGGATGCATGGCGGCGACGTTCGGGGTGGGCTCGTTCCTCTTCGGCGTGGGAGGCGCGGAGGGCGGCGTGGCTGTGCCTTACACCGTGATGGGAGTGGTGGTGCTGCTCATAGCGGTGGCTTTCTCAAGAGTGAGACTGCCCGAGATAAGCCATGAGGACGACGGCTCTGCAGCTGACGGAAAAGGCAATATCGCGAGGCTGTGGAAGAACGGCATGTTCGTGTTCGGGCTGTCGGCGTTGCTCGCCTATGAGGTGGCTGAGATATCGATAAACAGCTATTTCATCAACTTCGTCACCGGTCAGGGATGGATGAGCGACCATGGCGCGTCGATGGTGATAACGGGTGCGCTTGCCGTTTTCATGATAGGACGCTTCGTCGGGAGCTGGATAATGCGGCGCGTGGCGGCGGAGAAGATGCTCTTCTGGTGTGCTGTGGGCACTGTGGCGTGCATGCTGACGGTGCTGGGCAATTTCGGCAGGGTGTCGCTTGTGGCTCTGATGTGCAACTATATGTTTGAGGCTATAATGTTCCCGACAATCTTCTCGCTCACCCTGCGGGGGCTCGGCGGACTCACGAAGAGTGCGTCTTCCATACTCATGATGACTCCGGTGGGCGGCTGCGCGTTCCTTCTCATGGGACTTGTGGCTGACAGTGTGAACAACATCGTGCCGTTTGTCATTCCTTTGGCAGGCTTTGCGGTGGTGTTGGCTTATGCCTTCAGGCTTGTCGCAGGGAGGCGCAGCCGCTGAAGAACCGGCGCGATGGCGCGATGACGAATATCATAAAACAATACGGGCAAGGGGAATGCTGTCAGCGGTGTTCCCCTTGCCCGTGTCTCTTACGGCAGTAATCATACAGTCTGGGTGCCTTTCTTTATTTCCTTTTCAATCTTGTTGTCGCCCCACATCAGGGTGAGTCTGAACGGGGTGTTGGTGGTGACGGTCACCTTCGGCTTCTCTCCGGCTGAACCTCGGCGTGCCACCTTGAACGATATAAGTCCGTCGGCACCGTACGGGTAGCGGTCTATGCCGTATCCGTCGGTAAGGTTCACATCGAGCGTTATGTTGTTTTCCTGCACGTTGGCGCGTATTCCGAAGATGTATTCAATGAGCTCTGCGATAGGCGGCAGTCCCGTCCAGCCCACGAAGTCCTTCCGTGCCATGAATCCGGGTTCGGCTTTCTCCGGTGCGTAATACTCCCAGAAGGTGTCTGTCTTCTCATATACTTTCAGCACGTTGTTATAATGGTTCATTGTGATGTCGTGCGCCAGACGGCGGTATCCTTTGTCGGTAAGTCCGGAGATGACCATATAGTTTGTGCCGGGCCACACTCCGCCAGTCCAGTATCTGCCGTTTGCCTTGTACTTGGGATGGTCTGCCGCGAGTGACGCCACGCGGTGGGGACGGTTGAACTTTGTGGTGTCCTCGAGATGGCTCACCAGCGCGTCGAGCCTGTCTTTGGGCAGAACGTCGGTGTGCAGTGCCCAGTAGGCGTATATGCCCTGCGTCGTGCTGAGGCTGTTGTCGGCATACTGGTCGTATAGGAAAGCGTCTTTCTCGCTCCACATATTATTGTTTATGTATTCGGACAGCTTCTTTATGTCGTCCTCAAACTCCTCTATCTCCTGCCAGCGTTCCAGATAGAAGCCCATTTTAAGCAGTATGTCGGCAACCATTATCTGCTGGAGGCATGCGTCGAGCCATATCATGTGGCCGTTGCTGTATATGGTGTTGTAGCCTTCGGGCACCCGTGGCATGTTGTCCATGCCAGTTCCCCAGCCGCTGCTCCAGTAGGTGCCGTTGCGCCATGTGCGGTTGAGCTTCAGCCATTTGTAGTATGCCGCAAGCACTGGAAAAACCTTGTTGAGCCGGTTGTCGTCGCCGAACTGAGTGTAGTATTTCCATTCCGACCACGGCAGAAGGTTGGGGCCGGTGCTCGTGGGGTCGTATCGGCTGAAGCAGTCGGAGCCGTCTGCGCGTATCTCGCGGCATATGAAACCGTCAGGATGCTGCTTTGCGTAGAAGTTGTCGAGTGTCTTCTGGAAAGGGAAGAAGTTGCGCCCGTAGCGGCAGAACATCGTTATGAAGGCGTCGTCCCACATGAATATGTTGCCGTTGTAGGCTGGCGCGATGTAGCTTGTGACGAATCCTGAGTCGTCAAGCGGCTGGCATATGTTCTTTATTCCTATCTGCCATGCCTTCCAGTACATCTCTATTTCCTTCTCATGACCTTCCCAGTAAGGTGCGGGAAGCACTTTTCGTGCCTTCTCGAAAGAGCTCGGCACGGTCTTTTCCACCTTTGCCGTGCGGAAGGTATTCTCTGCCACGAGAGTCTGCATGACGTAAGTGTTCTTGTATGGAAGCTTGTACAGCGGTGAGCCGGACGGAATGAGGTTCTGCGCTCCGGCTGTTGTTGCAAGTGCGGCAAGCATGACTGCCGTTATTGTTTTTATTCTCATGATGTGTATTTGAGTTGTGTGGTGAGTGTTTCTTTAGTCTTGCGTGACGGCGGAAGAGCCGTTCCCGCATCCGGACCGACGCCTTATCGGCGTTCCATAAGGCTCTTTATCTTCCAGAAAATGTCAGTGTTCTCCATTATGCCCGTGAAGTTTTCCGAGCCCGGACCGAACGCATAGACCGGCACCATCACGCCTGAGTGGCTTCCGGTGGAGAACCGGCATGTTATCTTTCCTTCTTCCTTGTCGCCGTCGATGAGCGTTAGTCCGCCCGTCTCGTGGTCGGCTGTCACTACGACAAGGGTCTCGCCGTCCTGCGCCGCCCACTTCATCACCTCGCCGACGGTACGGTCGAAGTCGAGCGTTTCCTTCATCAGCATGTCCAGTTGGTTGAAATGTCCGTAGTCGTCGAGCTGCGATCCTTCTATCATCATGAAGAATCCGTTAGCGTTCTGGTTCATGAGCGATATGCCTTTCAGCGCGGCTCGTGCGAGCAGGTCGCCCCTTTCGTCGGGCAGGGGAGTGTCCACTTCGTAGGGAACAGCGAACACTTTGCCCTTCTTCCATGCAGAAAGGTCTTCCCATGAGCGCGATATGTGGTAGCCGTTCTGTCTCAGTTCTTCGAAGATGTCGCGTCCGTCCTTGCGCTTTGTGAAGTATTTCGCTCCGCCTCCGAACGCATAGTCTATGCCGCAGTCAGCGTAGTCGGCTGTTATCTCCTGCTCGTTGTCGCGGTCGGAGTTGTGGCAGCAGAAGTCGGCGGGTGTGGCGTCCCACAGACGGCATGTGACAGCTATGCCAGCATCCTTGCCGAGTGATTTTGCCACATCGCACAGCGTGGTCAGCGGTTTGCCGTCCGCATCCACTCCCACAGCGTGGTATCTGGTCTTGTGTCCGGTGGCTAATGCAGTGCCTCCGGCACCGGAGTCGGTGATGAGACGGTCGGTGCAGTAGGTCTTGGACAGCCCTGTGACTTGCGCGTTTTCCAACCACAGCCGCCCGTGATTTGCCGTCCATGCCGAGTAGACGTGCATAAGGCTCATGCCGTCGCCTATCATCAGTATGACGTTCCTTACTTTCTTGCCTTGCGGAGGTGTTATCTTCTCCACCTCATACGGTTTCTCGCAGATGTATGTCTGCGGCTTGTCATTTTGTGCTGCTGCCGGTTTAAATGTCAGAACAAGTGCGCTGACCAGCAGGATACTTCTGATATTCATAGCGGATAAGTTTGTTGTCAGATTGTTTCAGTGCCCGCGTGTAGCATCCGATGGAAGAATGCGGGTGTCTTGTACGTTAGGAATGGCACATACAAAATTACGAATTTTTTTGTTTACACGAATGGTTAAACAACGTATAAATATGAATTCAGCCATTAAGAATGTAAAAAACACGGCGACTGTACCTCGTTGGCACAGCCGCCGTCATGTCTCCGCCGGTTTTCCGGAGAGAATGTCCTGTGTGTCGCGGACGTCAGTCTATCTCCTCGTCTGCCTCATAACCGCCCATCTCGCGTATTGCGTTCTTCAGCATGGTGTACTGCTGATAGAGGTTGTTCACAGCTTCCTCGCCTTTTGTGAAGTCGTGCATCGGACTCTTGAGGAAGAAACTCAGGAATCGCTGTATGCCGTAGCGTCCTGCCCGTGCCGCAAGGTCGCTGAGCAGACAGAGGTCGAGCAGCAGCGGCGCGGCGAGTATTGAGTCGCGGCAGAGGAAGTTTATCTTGATTTGCATGGGGTATCCCATCCATCCGAAAATGTCGATGTTGTCCCATCCTTCCTTGTTGTCGTTGCGTGGAGGATAGTAGTTTATGCGCACCTTATGATAATAGTCAGTGTACAGGTCGGGCTGATCCTCCGGTTTCAGTATTGTCTCCAGAGTAGACAGTTTGCTCACTTCCTTCGTGTGGAAGTTAGCCGGTTCGTCGAGCACAAGACCGTCTCTGTTGCCGAGAATGTTTGTAGAGAACCATCCGCTCAGTCCGAGGCAGCGTGTGCCGATGATGGGTGCGAATCCGCTTTTCACCAGAGTCTGTCCTGTCTTGAAGTCTTTTCCTGCGATAGGCATCTTTGTCTTTTCCGCCATTTCCCACATTGCCGGAATGTCAACCGTGGTGTTCGGCGCTCCCATTATGAACGGCGCGCCCTCTGCCAGTGCCGCGTATGCATAGCACATCGACGGAGCCACGTGCTCGCGATCGTCGTCCTTCATCGCCTTTTCTAGTGCCTCGAGTGTTCCGTGCACCTCTTCGCAGTAGGGAACATATATCTCTGTGGAAGCCGCCCATATCACAACGATGCGCGAGCATCCGTTTTTCTCCTTGAAGGAGCGTATGTCTTGGCGCAGAGCCTCGGTCATTTCCCATCGTGTGGCGCAGTCTTTCACGTTGTCGCCGTCCAGTCGTTTTGCGTAGTTCTTGTCAAAAGCAGCTTTCATCGGCACAATTTTCTCAAGCTCATCGCGTACGGGTTCGATGTCCTTCTCCTTAAGAACCTCGGCATACATAGCCGCCTGGTAGGCGTTCTGTGGGTAAACATCCCATGTCCCGAACACAATGTCGTCAAGCGAGGCAAGCGGCACGATGTCGGCATAGTGCAGATATTTCTTCTCGTTGCCTTTACCTACGCGAATCTTGTCGTATTGTGTCATTGACCCGACGGGTTTTGTCAGTCCTTTGCGTGCCATGAGTACGCCTGTCATGAATGTTGTTGTCACGGCGCCGCATCCGACGACCATGATTCCGAGTTTCCCGTTTGCGGGTCTGATGTCTGTCTGTTTCATTATCTGTTATGTTTTTAATTATTTTTGGTTCTGACTGTTGTCAATGTGCGGTATAGGTATCCGGTGATGCCTGTAAGGTAATAATCCGCGACTTGCAAAGTTACGTATTTAAGATTTGATAACAGCTTTGTTTGTCCGTTTTTTTATCATTAATTAGTAAAAATGAACTACATTTTGATTTTGAAGTAAGGAAAAACAGTGATAAAATGTATACTTTGAGTATTGATTGCGGTGTTTTCTAACACTCGATTACAGTAACAGTACGGCTCAGACCATCATGTTCCGCCCGGTGTCCGTACACCTTTCGCATCACATCCGGTGCCCCGTTTTTCATCCTTAGGATATGCCGCCCGGTGCGTTTGCGGCAGGACGATTGCCTCCGTGCGTAAGAACGCCCCCGCGACATGCCGTATTCAGAATGCCTATTTGGGTTAAAAAACGTTGTATCACTTTGTGTTGCCAAATTAAAATACTAACTTTGCAATCGGTTATATGACATAAGACAACGTTTTAAATAAACTTTTACAATTATGGTAAACTATAAAGATTTAGGCTTGGTGAACACACGTGAGATGTTCAAGAAAGCCATTAATGGAGGTTATGCTATCCCTGCCTTCAACTTCAACAACATGGAGCAGTTGCAGGCAATCATCAAGGCGTCTTCTGAACTGAAGTCTCCGGTGATCCTTCAGGTTTCCAAAGGAGCGCGCAACTACGCCAACCAGACACTTCTGCGCTACATGGCACAGGGTGCTGTAGAATATGCAAAGGAACTCGGATGCAAGCATCCTGAAATCGTTCTCCACCTTGACCACGGTGACAGCTTCGAGCTTTGCAAGAGCTGTGTGGACATGGGCTTCTCTTCAGTGATGATAGACGGCTCCGCTCTTCCGTACGATGAGAACGTAGCTCTCACCAAGAAGGTTGTAGAATACGCACATCAGTTCGACGTTACAGTGGAAGGCGAGCTCGGCGTTCTTGCCGGAGTTGAGGATGAGGTTGTTGCAGAAGAGTCTCACTATACAAAGCCGGAAGAGGTTATCGACTTCGTTACAAAGACAGGAGTTGACTCACTTGCCATCTCCATAGGTACAAGCCACGGTGCTTACAAGTTCAAACCGGAGCAGTGCACACGCGACCCGAAGACAGGCCGTCTGGTTCCTCCTCCATTGGCATTCGACGTTCTTGACGCCATCATGGAGAAACTGCCGGGATTCCCAATCGTGCTCCACGGCTCTTCTTCTGTTCCACAGGAGTATGTAGACATGATCAACAAGTATGGCGGCAAGCTGCCTGACGCAGTGGGAATACCTGAGGAACAGCTCCGCAAGGCAGCCGCAAGCGCAGTCTGCAAAATCAACATCGACTCAGACTCACGTCTTGCTTTCACAGCAGCTGTGCGTAAGGTGTTCGCTGAGAAACCGGGTGAGTTCGACCCGCGTAAGTACTGCGGACCGGCACGTGACCTCATGATTGAGCTCTATGAGCACAAAATCAAAGAGGTACTCGGTTCTGACGGCAAGCTGGCTCAGCTCGACTGATAATATGGCAGACACAATGTCATGACGCAAACAGTCCTTTTGTCCATGCACATCCAAGGCATGACAAAAGGACTTTTTTATTTTCCTCATATCACGCCGCAGCCCTTATGCCGGCAGACCATCGCCTGAAGGCGCACCGGGTAAGATTTATTCATGTGCCGCCGGACAGCTTTTCATGAGCGTGACATATATATAATAAGGTGTGACATGGATTCATCCGCTTCTATGTACGTTTTGTTTAAAATAAGTGAAATGGCACGCTTACAATCGCTGTATTGTGAAACGATGTTAAGAATGAGGTAATAATAATAGAAATAGAACGTTGGATTAACAGACGGGCGACATAAAAGCGCATGCCCTCTCCGTATTGCCGACAGTGGTGCGGGCTATGGTTCTGCGGAGAATGATACAGAGTAAACACGCTTTTGACGCATAAATCATAATGACACATACTATTGACAGCGACATCGCATCCTGCCGATAATAATGTCATGCAATACAGATAATAATAAGAGATACTATAAGAAACATAATAACACAGAGAAGAAAAGCATGAAAAGGATTATTGTGTCCGTGCTGGCGGTATTGATGTCGGTGTCGGCGATGCTGGCGGACAACCATGAAATGAAGGCATTTGTGGACAAGCTTATGTCCAAGATGACAGTCAAGGAGAAGATAGGACAACTGAATCTTGTCGTTGCCGGAGACATCACAACCGGCAAGGCAGCCGATTCGGAAGTAGGAGGAGAGATAGCGGCAGGCAGTGTAGGAGGCGTCTTCAACATAAAGGGAGTGGACGGCATACGCGCCCTGCAGGAGGTGGCTGTGAAGAAAAGCCGTCTGGGAATACCGCTGCTTGTGGGCATGGACGTCATTCACGGATATGAGACCATATTCCCCATCCCTCTCGCACAGTCGTGCAGCTGGGACATGGAAGCCATAGAGAAGGGCGCGCGCATAGCTGCCAAGGAGGCGAGCGCGGACGGAATAAACTGGACTTTCAGCCCGATGGTGGACATTTGCGTGGACGCGCGGTGGGGCCGTGTGGCTGAAGGCGGAGGCGAGGATCCGTTCCTCGGCTCGCGCATAGCCGAGGCAATGGTGCGCGGTTATCAGGGAGACTACTCGCAGAACAGCAACATCATGGCATGCCTGAAACACTTCGCGCTGTATGGCGGAGCCGAGGCTGGGCGCGACTACAACACCGTGGACATGAGCCGCGTGCGCATGTTCAACCAGTATATGCCACCTTACAAGGCGGCTGTCGATGCCGGTGTGAGCAGCGTCATGTCGTCGTTCAACATCGTGGACGGCGTTCCGGCGACGGGAAACAGATGGCTTCTCACCGAACTGCTGCGCGACACGTGGCACTTCGGCGGGCTCGTGGCTTCAGACTACGGCTCCATTGGAGAGATGATGACCCACGGGCTGGGCGACCTTCCTTCGGTTTCGGCACAGGCACTGAAGGCTGGGACAGACATGGACATGTGTACGCGCGGATTCGTGCAGACGCTCGAGAAGTCGCTGGAAGAGGGACGTGTGAGCATGAGCGACATAGACAACGCATGCCGCCGGGTGCTTGAGGCGAAATACATACTCGGACTGTTTGACGACCCTTACAAGTTCTGTGACGGCAAACGGCGCAAGAAAGACATCTTCACAGAGGAGAACCGCAGAGCCGCACGCGACATGGCGGCAGAGACATTCGTGCTGCTGAAGAACGACAACAACCTGCTGCCGCTCGAGAAGAAGGGAAAGATAGCGCTTATAGGTCCGCTCGCCGACACGCGCGCCAACATGGCTGGAACGTGGTGTGTGGCATATACGCCGGACAGATATTCCACTCTCAAGGAAGGACTCGAGCGTGCCGTGGCAGGCAAGGCGGAGATTCTTTATGCCCAGGGATGCAACCTCACTGCCGACGCACAGATGCAGAAGGACGCCGAGTTCGGCAGGACAATAAAGCGCGGCGACGACAACGCCATGAGGGCTGATGCTCTGAGAGTGGCGCGCGACGCCGACGTGATAGTGTGTGCCATGGGAGAGAGTTCGGAGATGAGCGGTGAGTCGTCGAGCCGTTCAGACCTCACCCTGCCCGACATACAGATGTCCCTGCTCAAGGAACTTGTGGCTACGGGCAAGCCCGTGGTGCTTCTCAACTTCTCGGGACGCCCCACAGTGATGACATGGGAGAGCAGGCACGTGCCTGCCATCATGAATGTGTGGTTCGGAGGAAGTGAGGCTGCCGACGCCATTGCCGACGTGCTGTTCGGCGACAAGGTGCCGTCGGGCAAGCTCACCATGACCATGCCGGCTGCGACAGGACAGGTGCCGATATACTACAACCACCTTCCCACAGGACGCCCCGTGCCTGACGGAGCGAAGGACTACCGCAAGTATCAGAGCAACTATCTTGATGTGCGCAACGACCCGCTCTATCCGTTCGGCTACGGACTGAGCTACACCACCTTCGCCTACAGCGACCTGAAACTGAGCAAGGGCACTCTCGCTCCCGGAGGAAGTGTGAGGGCGACAGTCACCGTGACCAACACCGGCAGCCGCGACGGCTACGAGGT
>OGGT01000265.1_pt1 | contig 32521 bp, 31 predicted proteins | sample 1571311 | NCBI WGS metagenome assembly OGGT01 (sample SAMEA2581931, study PRJEB24529) | metagenome | biome: Human gut stool | place: China | collected 2011
AAAGGACTGAAAATCCTTGTGTCACTGGTTCGATTCCCGTTGGCACCACTTTGAAGAAAAGCAAAAGACAGTAAAATCCTGATTTCCAAGCGAAATCGGGATTTTTTGTTTTCCCCAAGCACGCAAAATACGGCAAAATATTACCGTTTGAGGTGGAGCAAAAGGTGGAGATAAAAGGTGGAGCAAAAATCTCCACCGAATTAGAGTCTTTCTCACTGATTTGCAATGTTTTGCGTATCAAGAAAACGTGGTCGGTTTCCTACTTTTGTTCAAACTAAAAACTGTAGGAAAATGAAAAGAAGTTCATTCAATGTGCTTTTCTTCTTGAAGAAGACCAAGCTGCTGAAAAACGGAGAAGCATCCGTTTGTATGCGTATCACTGTAGATGGTACGCGAGTTGAAAACAACATCCGCAAAAGCATTGCCCCGTCTCTCTGGAGTCAGGCTAAGGAATCCGCCAGAGGCAAAAGCCGCAAGTCATGTGATCTGAATGCCTATATCGAAAATGCGAGAATCAAGTTACATCAGATTTTTTGTGAGTTGGAAGAACAGAACCAGCCTATAACGGCACGTCTGTTACAGGAAATATTTTTCGGACAGGATAAAGAACCGGAAGCGGTACGCACCCTCATCGGTACCATGCAGGAGCACAATGACCAATGCCGTGCCCTGGTCGGGAAAGACTACGCCCTGATTACCGTTCGCCGTTATGAAAGCTGCAAGCGCTATCTTGCCGAACTTATCAGACAGAAATACGGAAAGGATGATCTGCCGCTGGCGGAAGTCAACGGTGAGCTGGTACGTGCCTTTGAATTTTATCTGAAGACGGAAAAGGAATGTCAGCAGAATACCGTTATCCGTTATATGAAATGTCTGAAGAAAATTACCAATCTGGCACTGGCCAATGAATGGATAGCCAAAGACCCGTTTATCGGTATCAAGTTCCACGAAAAAGAAGTAATCCGTGAGTTTCTTACTATGGATGAACTGCTGACCATCTACCACAAGGAATTTTCTCTGGAGCGAATCACCGTAGTCCGTGATGTTTTTATTTTCGCCGCCTTTACCGGTCTGGCTTTCATCGACGTGCAACAACTTTCCCCTGAGCATATCGTAAAAGACAACAACGGCAACCTGTGGATCAGGAAGCCACGTCAGAAAACAAAGAACATGTGTAATATCCCACTGTTGGATATTCCTTTGGAAATCCTGAGAAAATATGCAGATTATCCTGCCTGCAAAAAGAAAGGAGTATTGCTGCCTGTCCCCTGCAATCAGAAGATGAACAGCTACCTGAAAGAGATTGCCGACCTATGCCTGATAAAGAAGAACCTGACTACACACACCGCCCGCCACTCGTACGCCACATCTGTCTGTTTGGCCAATGGGGTAAGCATTGAGAATGTAGCCAAAATGCTCGGTCACACCAATATCAAGATGACGCAGCACTATGCAAGGGTACTCGACAGTTCCGTTCTGAAAGATATGAATAATGTAAGGGATATACTTTCAAATTGTCTGTAGCTTATGAAAAGAGACATTATCCATATAATGGAGGACGGCAGGATTGTTATTCCTGCTGTCCATCCTGATAAGATTCGTATGGACGAAGCCGAACTTGTCGGATTGTTCAATGTAGTTGCACCGACTTTAAGGGCTGCGAAAAGAAGAATATATAAACTTGGGATATTGCAACCATTCACCGCAGAACAACGTATTCCGTTAAAAGAGGGGTATCAGATAGTCTATAACTTGGAAATGATATTTGCGCTTGCCTTTCAGATTAATACTTATCCGGCCCAACAATTACGTGAGTATATAATAAGCAGACTGTTCCAATCTGAAAAGTCAATGATTATCTGCATAATGAATGGTAATCATAAATCATATCTAAAATGCTGATAAATATTGATTTCAGTGTTTCATGCGGATAATAAGACGCAAATTTTGCAGTTAATTATCCGCGAAACTCTCTTAAATTAGTATTATATAAAGTTTATCGTGATAAATCATTACCTTTGGAAGTAAATATTAAAAATATGATTGAACCTTTCAAAGATTATGGAGATTTTGTAAACCATAAAAACGAACGAATTATCTGTTTCAATGTAAGCAGAACATATTTGGGTTGTGAACGTCCGAATTTATATGAATGTACCCGCAAATATTGGAGATTAAATGGTCAACGAGCCAAGAAAGCAGATTTAGTTTTTGCAATTTGTTGTGGTTATATTGTTGGAATCTTCAAGCCGCATCACTGGTTTCCTACCCAATGTGAGAAATACAAAGGACGATGGGAGTTTGAAGGAGAACAAATATTTGATTCTCCTTACCAGAATCAAGATATATCAAAAATCGTACGTAACAGACAAAATCCTGTGATGTATATAAACATGTAGTTATATGACAGCAAATTCTGATTTAATAATATATCAAGAAAACGAACTTTACGGCCTGAAAGATTGTAATGACAATGTCATTATTTCTCCTCAATATAAGGAAATGTATCCATTCAGTTGTGGTTTAGCTCTCGTCAAAAACAATAAGTCCCAACTTGGTTACATAAATAAAGAAAATAAACTCATAGTACCGTTTGATTTATATTCTTGGTGTGACCCACAATTCGTTTGTGGATATGCTCGGGTTGTACGCTATAATACAATAAGCGGGAAAGACGAATGGGGAATTATAGATACAGATGGTAATGTCATTGTACCTATAAAATATGATAAGATATGGTCTCTTAATGAAAGTTATCTACATTCGGTTAAAGCTTTCATTGAAAATAAAGAGGTTCTTATAAATCTTTGTATATTTCCTAAACGTGTTGTTTTTAGCGGTTTAAAGTATATAGCAACATATACGATAGAAAATTTCAAAGCTATTTTTAATTGTACACGTATAGATGTAAAGGTAAATCCAAAGACAGAAGAACTATTTTTCTCTTACGGGTGCCACACTGGGTATGTTGCATTAAAATGGAAGCCAATCGCGCCAGTTATATCAGTAGTTATTAATAGTGCCGGTTCTCTCTTTTTGCTTCTACATGAAAAAAAAGATACGGGAAAAACAAACTTTGAAAAAAGTATTTATAAAAGACACAGGGAAAAATCATCTAAACAACTTTCTAATACAACTTCTTGGGAGTATGAAAAAGAAAATACAATAGATTCAGACAGTTGGAGTGACCCATACGGAGACGAACGGGCATATTATGATGGTTGGTCTAGAGAAGATGTCGAGTCTGGATTAGCTGATGCATACGAATAATTCATTTCTGAAAAAATAAATCAAAAGAAACTTTAATCTATAAATTATTTAAGGTTTACAAAGTAAAATCACAAGAGTTAGTCAAGCATATCTAAAATGCTGATAAATATTGATTTCACTATTTCATGCGGATAATAAGCCGCAAAATTTGCGGTTAATACTACATAGCGTACCTAACATAATTACCCTTAAATTTAGAAACATATTGTATAGATCCGTTTTCACCACAATAGCATAAGAGTATTTAAAGGGAAACATTCCTTACTACACTTAAGATTATAACCAACTACTAAATCGTATAATCATCACAATATACGGAAGGATATATCACCTTAAAATTACTTTCTCCAATAAAAGTTTTATCAATGATACATACTTGTATATGAGGACAAGTATCAAGATAAGCCTTGTGGTTTTTCATAAAAGGTATTTTCTGCTTAGAGCTACTCATATCATCTAAAGCCCTTGCTTTAATAGCCTTATATACAAAATCTTGGGATTGCTTTAATTGTGCCAGCACTACGGCTACTGTTATATTCTTATCTGGATAAACATCAGAAAGTTTTTGCTCTAAAACCTTAAATTCAAAAAGAGTATTTGAATCTTCTAAATTATAGACATCACTACTATTAAAAACAACTCTCGATAAACATATTATGTAATCTTTATTATTCTTTTTATATATCTTTTCCCCCCAAAGATGAGCATTATCAACAAACGTATCCCAGTAATAATATCCTATTCCCAACCATGCACTACTTCTTCTACAAATAAAAGGTCCATTCTCCTCTACATAATCAATATTAGACCTATCTTCTAAGGTTTGATACAAATTGCTGGACATATATACTTATTTCTCTGTTGTATTATTTTTAAGTTCCTCTTGTAAAGAAGTCAAATTCATTGTAGGTAAAATTATAGGGTTCATATTTGCCTGCAAAGAAAGAGTGCTAATAAATGCACGAATATAAGGGAAAATAATTGCAATGCTATTAGGATAAAAGAATCCAGGAATATCACATAAATTAATTTGCTCTGAGAATATAAATTCTGAAAAACAATTAACTTCCACAAAATTCGTTTCTACCCCATCTTTAGATGACGATATGATAACCGTCAAATATAAATTAAATATAGAATCATTCTTAATAAATTCACCTTTAGGAATGAACTTTACGTTCAAATCCAAATTACGCTCAGACTGCGTAGGGAACTCTATTTTAGCCCTAGTAAAATAGTAGTTATTAAATCTAAATGCAACTTTTTCCATTTAACCTTTATTCTATAAACAAAAAAATCCAAAGCTATACTCTGGATTTTTCTTATTATTTATAATAACTGATTTACTGATATTATTACAATAAGAGTATTGATAAATATTATTACAATACTCTGCAAATTCCCTAGCATTAGGCCCTATATTTTCATAAGGTTCTAAATGCTTCCAATTTTCTTTTAACTGTTCCGGTGTTGCAGAAGAAAGAAAATTTAATAGATCATTCAAAAGCTTGCTCATAACATTTATATTCTAATTAGAGAGATACCTTATTTGCTTTGCAAAGATACAACATTTTCTTAAGCACCAATAATATTAAGACTAAAAAACACTCCTTTAACATCATTTTTATCTCTAAAATCATTATTATAACACTATTCTCCAATCTCATAGTTTAAATATCGCACTATAACTACAAAACAGAGAACAAATTGCAAGGACAAAAACAATACGAAAAAACTCGGTGCAGTGAGCCTATCCTTGTCATCCCCATGCCTGAAGACTTATAATCGTTCATCATACAAGTATAAAGGCTGTGTGCCATCGGTTCATCAAAACCGGTACACAGCCTTTATGCCTTTCTTTTATTTACTACCCATATATGCTTCCCGATAATTCTCCTGAAGCATTTTCTCAATATCACTCTCCCTGTAAAGGATTTTACCACCCAACTGGTAGTAAGATATTCTCCCTTCATTACGATAATCCTGAAGCGTACGTCTGCTCAGTTTCAATTGTGCCGACACTTCCTTGTCGGTCAGATAGCGTTCGCCGCCCAGCACGGGACGGTTCCCGACCGCCAGATTCTCAATCCCGACCAGCATACGGTCAAGACTTCCCATGATACGGTGTACCCATTCTCTGCTGTCTGTTCTCAGTTCACTCATGTTATTATGGATTTAGTGGTTATTGTTTAACTGTTATATGTTACGTCCTCTGTAAAGAGCCTCTTTTCTTCTGTCCTCAACTTTCTTGACGATACCCTGCACATCTTCCGGCTTATAGAATATCTTGTGATTGATTTGAGAAAAAGGCAGGGTACCGTTATCACGGAGTGTCTGCAAGGTGCGGGGCGAGATGTTCAGATACCGGCACACGTCCTGATTGTCCATCCACTTGTGCAGCGTCCTGTCGTTCTCCCGGTTGCAAATTTCCATGACCCGATGCTCAAAGTATTCAAACTTACGCATCAATTCCTCAAACAGTTGTTTTTCTATTCCTACAAATTCCATATCGTTTCCTTTTTTGTTGATTGATGTTTATTCTTTTTTCGTTGTTTGCGACAAAGAAAAGCCATATATTCTGAAAGGCAATGGTTTCCGCTTAACTGGCAGCATGTGGCGCTGATTATCCTAGTTATGAGACCATATTCATATTATTTTCTGCAAATATCCCTATATTCAGGGACTCCATCCAATAACGATTTACAGAATAAAAGATCTATGAATCTGATTCAATAAATGTCCATAGCAATGGATAAGGAATGGTTTATTTCCATGTAACCTTATTTAATCACTTTTCCAAGCCATTGATTAGATAAGGAAGCAAAGAAGTGTTCCTTCAATGATTCACAGACGTGAATGTTTACAACAGTACGACAATACGACATTAAGTCAGTAAATATTCAAGTCAATAGATCAGTAACTGTTTGACTCCCCGGTTCATTGTTTTATAAAACAGGATAAATACCGCATTCCACACCGATTGCCCTGCATACAAACTGCAACAGGCCACATTGTTGCCACATCCCGACCAACTGTTTGACTATTGGTAACTTATATTCTTTTTTTGCCAGACAATTCATTCCGAGATATATCGGAATATGGCAAACAAAATAAGAAAATACATGATGAACAGAAACGGAAAAACAGGTCTGTCCCCTCCATAAGATGATACCGACAACGGTATTATTTCTCCCGGATTTATAGAGGGCATATTCAGAGATGCTCAAAATAGCGGGAATCTGGTTTTTAGTGGAGCAAGTTTGTGTTTCGGGCAGACCGAAACCGCTTGCTCCCACTACTGGACGCAGTGAGAGGTTCATCCCGCTGGTCTAATCAGTAATTCATTTTATACAATAGTCAACAGATGGAAAAGAAACAAAATACAGAAAGAAACAACAGGGGCGGCCGTCCTCCCAAGAGTACGACCGACAAACTGAAATACCGTGTTACCGTGAAACTGGCGACACCGGATTACTACACGCTGAAAAGCAGGGCAAGAAGCGCAGGCATATCGGCAAGCGAATACCTGAGGGAATGTTTCCGTAAGGGATATGTCCGGCAAAGACTTACAGCTGAACATTCCGACTATATCCGTAAACTATGCGGTATGGCGAACAATCTGAACCAGCTGGCTCATAAGGCAAATGCCGGAGGATTCGATACGGCAAAGCTGGAATGCCGTGTACAGGTGGCAAGAATCGAAGAACTGCTGAACCATATCCTGCTATGATTGCCAAGATTGTAAAGGGAAGCGGATTCCGTGAGGTTACCGGCTATATCATTGACAGTAAAAAGAATGCCAGGATTATCGCACATGCCGGCTTGTTCATTGAGGATGTTGCCACAATTACAAAGTCTTTCGAAGCACAGGCCGGCATGAATCCGAAAGTATCCAGACCGGTCGGACACATTGCACTGGGATTTTCCAAAGAGGATGAAAGCAGGCTGACCAGCCGGATTATGGCAGAAATAGCTTTGGAATACATGGGACGGATGGGCATAAGGAACACACAGTTCTTTATAGCCAGACATTTCGACAAGGAGCATCCCCATATACATATTGCCTACAACCGGATAGACAATGATGGCAGGACCATATCCGACAAAAACGAGCGGTTACGGAGTGCACGCATCTGCAAGGAACTGACCTTGAAATATGGTCTGCACATGGCCAAAGGCAAGGATCATGTCAAGACTGAACGCTTAAGAGAACCGGACAAGACAAAGTATGCACTTTACAGTCTGCTTAAAACGGAAGTCGGAAAGGCCGGAAATTGGAAGGAGCTGATTGCCGGATTAAACGAAAAGGGAGTGGATGTACGGTTCAAATACAAGGGAAATTCGGATGAAGTACAGGGTATCGTGTTCATCATGAACGGCTATTCCTTCAGCGGTTCCAAAATTGACAGGCAGTTCAGCTATTCCAAGATAGATGCCGCATTAAAGACACCTCCACATTCGGAAACCCAAAGACAGGTAGCTGTTCCAAGTGAACCGGCATATCAGCAGGAACCGCATGGCAATGAATTATACAGCGGTTCTTTAGGCCTGTTCATACCTAACCCGCAACCGGAACAACCTGAAGGTTATCCGGACGATTATTTGAGAAAGAAGAAAAAGAAAAAACAACGTAAAATAAGATGGTAAAGTATGGAAAAAGACAATGTATATGTTTTGTTTGAAGAAATCAAGAACAAGATTGAGATGATAAACGGGAAACTGGAACAGAAAGCCGGAACACCTACTGACGGACAGGCAGAAGAAGTGATCCCGACATGCGTAAGGCATATTCACCGGCATAGTTTTGACATCAGGTCAAGTAAAGTATTTTCTCTTTTGGTCGGAATGGGCGTGGTATGCAGCCTGTCCTTATGGGGAAATATCAGACTTTGGCAGTCCAACCGGCAATATGCAGACGACGCCCTGAAGTTCCGTGCCATCCGCTCCTGGAGCGGATGTACTCCGGGAGATATTCTCTGGTTGAACAAGGTTTTTGACATCCATCGTGACGAGAAGGCCATCGAATGGATCAGAGAACAGGCCGATGGTTACGAGAACGAACTGAAAGCTGTTTCCGACAGCCTGATGCAGGAGAAACTTAAATTACAGGTAAAATCTGAATCCGATTGATATGGCCAGTGTTAAAGTAAAATTCAGACCTTCCACCATAGAAGGAAAGGAAGGTACCATCTATTATCAGATTATCCAGAGCCGTGTAATCCGTCAGTTAAAGACGTATTACCGGATATTTACGGATGAATGGAACGAAGCTGGAAGCTGTATCATTGTCGGTAGTTCGGAGAGAAGCAATCTGCTCCTTTCCTTACAGGAACGCATGGAATGGGACCTGAAGCGGCTGGACATGATTATCCGACAACTGGATAACCGGAAAGCCGGATATACGGCAGATGATATTGTCACTTCTTTTCAAAGCAATACAGAGGGACAGTCGCTTTTCAACTTCATGCAAGGCACCATAGCCCGTCTCAAACAGATGGGCAAGATACGCACGGCTGAAAATTATTCCTGCACCCTGAAAAGTTTCATGCAGTTCAGAGGGGACAGGGATGTTCTGCTGTCCGAAATCGATTCGGACCTGATGCAGCTTTATGAAGCCTACCTTCATGGAAAAGGTACCGTACGGAATACCAGTTCATTCTATATGCGTATCCTTCGGGCAGTATATAACCGTGCTCTGGAAAAGGGACTGATGGAACAGCGCAATCCTTTCAGGCATGTCTATACGGGAGTGGACAAGACCGTCAAGCGTGCCGTTCCCTTATCCGCCATCAAGCGTATGAAGAATCTGGATTTGTCCTTACAGCCTAATCTGGAATTTGCAAGGGACATGTTCCTGTTCAGCTTCTATACCCGTGGCATGTCGTTCATAGATATGGCTCACCTGAAAAAGAAAGATCTTCAGAACGGGTTTTTATCGTATCGCAGACGAAAGACTGGGCAGCAGCTGGTTATCAGGTGGGAAAAATGTATTCAGGAGATTGTCGGCAAATATCCGGAAGACAGTCTCAGTCCTTATCTTTTGCCGGTATTGAAATATCCTTTTAAGGATACGCACAGGCATTACAGGAATGTCATGTCCGGAATAAACAGGAACCTGAAAGAAATAGCCAGACTGGCCGATATATCCGTTCCTCTTAGCATGTACTGTGCCCGTCATTCATGGGCAAGCGCAGCCAAAGGCAAGAACATTCCGATTTCGGTTATCAGTGAAGGGATGGGACATGATTCTGAGGCAACCACACAAATTTATCTGGCCTCATTGGATAACTCCGTAGTAGACAAAGCCAACGCTCAGATATTAAGGGATTTGTAGGGGTATATGAAATGTTTAGTAAAACTACTCCATTCTATGTAAGAGAGATATAATTTGTTGCGAAATTACACAAAATATAGCAACTATCATTATTTAAGAGCCAATAAAAGCACATTACAATGTTCAAAAACATAGAATTGTTTATCAGATTTGATTTTTGAGACTTAAACAACAGTTGATAACCAGGATATTCCATCTGTCATACTACCTCTTACATAGAGAGACTCAGCAAGATGGAATATGAGTCAGATAAAGTCTAAAGAAAGAGTTACACAACGAGGTGAAGTATTCACAGCAGAGCGTGAAGTAAACGCAATGTTGGACCTTGTAAAAAATGAGTGTTTGAGACCGGATTCCCGATTTCTGGAACCAGCTTGTGGTGACGGGAACTTCCTTTCTGCCATACTCAGACGTAAACTCGCAGAATTAAGAAGAAAATATAAGAAGAGTCCCCGTGATTATGAGAGACTAGCAATAGTGGCAATAGGAAGTCTATATGGAATAGACATAATGGACGACAATGTTTTGGCATGTCGTAAACGTCTTTTTTCCATCTGGGATGAAGAATATACTGCCCTTTGCAAAGCAGAATCTTCGGATGACACTCGTCAGGCTGCAAAATTTATTATCAGTCGTAATATCATTAACGGCAATGCTCTGACTTTAATGTGTGTTGATAATGAAGGTAATGACACCTCTGTTCCTATAGTGTTCTCTGAATGGACCCTTATAGGCAATGCCCAAATGCAGCGTTCCGATTATACAATGTCAAGTCTTCTTGGTAAAGAAAGTAATCTTTTTTCTTTAGCTGGTGTACAGCAGGAAGGTGGAATATTCTTAAGGAGATATATTACTCACTATAAAAAGGTTCAGGATTATGGAGAATAGCTTGTTTCAAAATGCCTATAATCCGGACGTACTATCGTGTATAGCAAATCTTAGCAATGATGAGGTATTTACTCCTCCGGAGTTGGCTAACAAGATTATTGATATGCTGCCACAAGAGTTGTTTGAAAATCCCGATACGACATTCTTGGATCCTTGCTGCAAAAGCGGTGTTTTTTTACGGGAAATCGCAAAGAGACTGATAAAAGGACTTGAACAGCAAATTCCTGACCTTGAAAAGCGTATAGAACATATATTTTCAAAGCAACTCTTTGGCATTGCCATTACAGAACTCACAAGTTTACTTTCCCGTCGAAGTGTTTATTGTAGTAAATATCCGAGTGGGGAGTTTTCGGTATATCAGTTCCCTGAAGAAAAATCTCAAGGAAATATAATTTTCCAACGTATTAGACATACATGGAAAGATGGCAAATGTATCTATTGCGGGGCTTCGCAAAATGAATATGATCGTGGAGCAGAACTTGAAAACCATGCTTACCAATTTATCCACAACTTAGATGTAAATAAAGTATTCAATATGAAATTTGACGTGATTATAGGCAATCCCCCTTATCAAATGAGTGATGGAGGCGGGACAGGTTCAAGTGCTATGCCAATATATCATAAGTTTATAATTAATGCTAAAAAACTAAATCCTCGCTATCTAACAATGATTATACCTTCCAGATGGTTTACTGGGGGAAAAGGTTTAGATGAATTTAGAGATGAAATGCTTCATGATGAGCATATCAGAGAAATACATGATTTTGGAAATGCAAATGATTGTTTTCCTGGCGTTGCCATTGAAGGAGGCGTGTGTTACTTCTTATGGAACCGAGATCAAAAAGGATTATGTAAGGTTTATTCCCATTCACAAAACCAAATTACAGCCATATCAGAACGCCCTCTTCTGGAAAAAGGTGCAGATGTATTTATCAGGTACAATGAAGTAATCTCAATTATTCGAAAAGTTGCATCTTTCAATGAAGAAAGTTTTTCTCAACTTGTTAGTCCAAGAAATCCGTATTATTTTCGATTTCCATTTGTCGAAAGTAAAAAAGCTATCAACACATGCAAAGTTTTTGGAGTAGAAGGAGGAAAAAGACAATATAAGAATATTGATAAATCATATATTGGAAGAAACAAAGATGAACTGGATAAGTATAAAATATTTATCTCTAAAGCAGATGGAGCAGCAGGACAAATAGGTTATCCCGTTCCAGCCAGAATATTAGGAAAGTCTGAAATCGCAGGTAAAAATACTGCCTGTACAGAAACATTTTTAAGAATTGGTCCATTTGGCAGTGAACAAGAATGTAAGAATGTGAAGTCATATATAGAGACAAAATTTTTCAGATGCCTTGTAGGTGCTAGAAAAAATAAAAATATGACTCAAAGTACGTACTCTTTTGTCCCTATTCAAGATTTCTCAAAATCTTGGACTGATAAGGAACTTTACGAGAAATACAATCTAACCCAAAATGAAATTGATTTTATTGAATCAATGATTACATCAATGGAGTAAATTATGGAACATAACTACTTTCCCCAACGACCTGCTGTTACTCCTACAATATATGCCTACAGATTGCCTGGAGTAGATTCACACAAAGGATATTTGAAAATCGGTTATACTGATCGTAATGCTAAAGAACGTATTGAGGAACAGTTGCACACAAGTAAAATCAAGTATGAGATTGTATTAGTGGAGTCAGCAATGGCTAATGATGGATCATGCTTTACTGATAAAAATATACACAAGATTCTTGAAAGCAAAGGTTGTCATCGATTGAATCCTATTGACAAAACCGATGAGTGGTTCAAGTGTTCTGTATCTGATGTTGAAGCGGCTATATTATCCCTTCGTACAGGTTCAGACAATGTTGGGAACAGAACACAGAATTTCACGATGCGTCCTGAACAGTTTCGTGCTGTAGAACAGACTAAAAAATATTTTGATCAGGCACTCAAAGAAGAACCTGGTCGCACACCAAAGTTCTTGTGGAATGCAAAAATGCGTTTCGGGAAAACATTTGCCAGTTATCAGTTGGCAAAGAAAATGGGTTTGTCGCGGATTTTAATCCTCACATTCAAACCTGCTGTAGAATCGGCATGGAGAGAAGACCTTATATCTCATATTGACTTTGAAGGGTGGCAGTACATATCCAATAAAGATGCACGCAACAATAATCTGAATATTGACCAGGAGTTTAATCGTGTGGATAAATCAAGACCCATTGTCGTTTTTGGTTCGTTTCAGGATTTGCTTGGTACAAACGAAAGTGGAGGTATAAAGACCAAGAATGAGTTTATCCATTCGACAAATTGGGATTTGGTAATATTTGACGAATATCACTTCGGAGCCTGGAAAGAGAAAGCAAAGGAATTGTTTGAAAAGGAAGATGAAGAAAATGAGGTAGATTTTGATGCGGAAAAATATCAGAAAGATGAAGCGAGCAATGCCATCAATGAAACATGGCTTCCTATTTCAACACGATATTATCTGTTTCTCTCAGGAACACCATTCAGAGCCATCAATACTGGAGAATTTATAGAGGAACAGATCTTTAACTGGACTTATTCTGACGAGCAGCGATCCAAAAAGGAATGGAAAGGTAACGACAATCCGTATATAGCTCTGCCACGAATGGTAATGCTTACTTACCGTATGCCTGATGAAATACAGGAAGTAGCAAAGCAAGGTGAGTTTGATGAGTTTGACCTGAATGTATTTTTCGCAGCAGAAGGCAAAGGGGCAAATGCCAGATTTAAATATGAGAATGAGGTACAGAAATGGCTGAATCTTATTCGTGGCTCATACCTCCCGGCTAGTATAGATGATATGAAGTTAGGACAGGATAAACGTCCTCCAATGCCATTCAGCGATACTCGATTACTCAATGTGCTTTCTCATACACTTTGGTTTTTGCCTAATGTCGCATCTTGTTTTGCTATGGCAAATCTGCTTGCTCAACGACAAAATAAATTTTACCACGATTACAAAGTGATAGTATGTGCAGGAGCTGCAGCCGGTATTGGCCTTGATGCTTTGTATCCGGTTTTGGCAAATATGGGGGATCCTCTTACAACAAAGACAATAACACTGACTTGTGGCAAGCTGACAACAGGTGTTACGGTTAAGCCTTGGACTGGTATATTCATGCTCCGTAATTTGAAAAGTCCGGAAACATATTTTCAGGCAGCATTTAGAGTTCAAAGTCCATGGGAAGTAAAGGATGAGGATGGAAGACGTATCATAATGAAAAATGAATGCTATGTCTTTGACTTTGCCCTTGACAGAGCGTTACGGCAAATATCCGATTACAGTTGCAGACTGGATATCAATGAATCCAACCCAGAGGCGAAAGTCGGTGAATTCATAAAATTCCTTCCTGTATTGGCTTATGATGGAAGCAGCATGAAGGAAGTTGATGCACAAGACATCTTGGATATCGCTTTGGCAGGAACTTCGGCTACGCTATTGGCAAAACGGTGGGAATCAGCCCTGCTTGTAAATGTAGATAATGATACACTGAAACGTTTGCTTGCAAGTCCTGAAGCCATAAAAGCCTTGATGAATATAGAAGGATTCCGTAACCTGAACAATGACCTTACTACCATCATCAATAAATCCGAGGCTGTCAAAAAAGCTAAAAAAGAAAATCCCAATCCAACCCCAAAGGAGAAAAAGGAAATATCTGACGAGGAAAAGGAAATGAAGAGTAAACGCAAACAGATTCAAGAGAAACTGATAAAATTTGCTACTCGTATTCCAGTATTTATGTATTTGACTGACTACCGTGAAAGATGCCTGAAAGATGTCATTACACAGTTGGAGCCAGGACTGTTCAAGAAAGTTACAGGTTTAAGTGTCGAGGACTTTAATATGCTCTGTTCACTTGGTGTGTTTAATGCACCGCTAATGAACGACGCTATCTTCAAATTCAAACGCTATGAAGATGCGAGTCTGACATATACTGGTATCAATAGGCATATAGCAGACGAAGTAGGTGGCTGGGATACTACCATCCGCAAGGAACAGTATGAAAAACTCTTCTACAATCAGCAATCCTCAATGACACAGGTAGCTTCTGATTCCTATTCAAAAGGTACTGAGACAGTCAATAAAAAACAAACTGAACAAGGAACAACAAAGGCCTTACAACCTCATTCTGTACCAATTGCACAATCTCGCTCTGTAAATGAGCTCACTACTGCGAAGTCACCATCTGTGCAATCAACAAAAGAGGATAGTGATCTCAAAAAACAACTTGAGAAATTAGCGGTTGACAGTACTGTAGTTCATAAGAAGTTTGGCAAAGGAACGGTTGTAAAAATCAATAAGAATGAGAAGTTTATCTATGTCAGATTTACATTAGGAGAAAAGAAGTTTATTTTTCCTGATGCTTTTTTAATGGGATTCTTGAAACTGGAATAATTACAAAAATTAATTAATCTAATAATTAGGGGATTCCGGCTAAAGATTATTTTTCTTATTAAGTACAAAGTAATCTTTCCCTAATTTACATTCTGGAGGAATTTGTAGCGTAAAATCTACTCGTGTGTATGTCCTTTGAGATGATGATAATTTATTGAAAGACCATTTGATCCCATTATACCAAGATTGAATCATTTCTTGAAAGATTTTGTATTTCTTCGGAGTGGTGAAATGATATTTATCCTTTGATGTAAAGGGTATAATAAATGCAAATATGGTGTTGGCTATCGCAAATAAGGCAAAACAATATGGATAATTGTAATTGTTTGTTTTGCGTATTGATACAATCAAATGCGGGGCTTCCATTTTTATCTGGGCATCCCCAATAGCAACTATTGGCAACTTACAATACCTTGTTGTCGAATTTATCCAATCAATAGTTTTTCTAAAATCTGCTAAGTATCGTTTATTAACAACACTAACTACATATTTACATAAGCATTTATATACATTTTGAGGAATGTATTTTAGGGTGCTAGCATCTAGTGATAACTGCTCTTTAAAAAAATCTTCTATATTCTCAGGAAATTTTTGTTGCAGTTGTATTGTTATGGTCCCTACATTAGTGTCGCTTTTAGTTGCTTCATTTAATGATAGTTTGAAATTTTTACCAGCGGTTGTTCTAATTCCATTTTTCCCGTGAATAGAATAAATAGTTAAAAGAGATGAAAGCATATTTGCAATGTCCGGCTCTATTGTTCTACTGAATCGTTCATTACAATTATCGCATTCTTCTCTACAGATGATACTTTTGTTCCCAAGGGATTCACTAATAGCATGAGCTGTATTATTAAATGAAACTATTGGAACTTGTTGACCACAAAATCTACATTTTCGATTAGATTTATCTGTTTCACCTATATATTGTCTTCGTTTAGCATTGCCATTAAAACTTTGAGTGTAGTACAAAGATGCTATTTGACTAATTGTTTTATCCAAATTAGAGGTCGTATCTTCTATGCCATTTAATTTATCTACTTCATTTCTTAAATGATATAGTAAAATAGTATCATCTATTTTTCCAGGTACAACAATAAATTTGCTATCCTCAGGTATCCTGTCAAATACAGCTTTTATTGCTAAATACTTTCTATTAGCCCTGCTTAGCTCGTCAAATATTTTCAAACGAGACTTGAATTTTTTGCTTGCCACTTGGACTCTCAAAATATCTCCTTTAGTATTAGATTCAAATAAGTAAGAGAAAAACCTATAATCTTTGTATGTTGGTATATTAATATTTAAAAATTGATCAATAAGAGATACGATAGTGATTATCATTGTGAATATTTTTAAGCAAAGATACTATTTTATGTCTTGATAGTAAAAACATATGAGGAATAATCCGTACCTTTATATTCAAAATCAAAATATATAAAATAGTGTACGTATGTATAGGCCGTTTCACATTGTGCTATCTTGCCCATTTGCAGATATATTATCAGATACGTCTATCTCTCCGATTGAGAATAAGGATACCTTATGTATGGTGCAGGATTTCGAAGATGGTGCATGGAGAATTAATGATTTTCTAGACTATATTTGGGATAATGTTGCTCAAACTGCACTAAACCAAGCAGAACGAATGGCATTAGGTAGCCGTCCTTCTTCTATGTTAGTCCGGGCTGCAAAGAATCTTAGAATTACAGACAATGACATCGCCGGTGGAGAAATAGCAGAAATTTTGTTGTATGCTATAATGCGTAATTATTATAACGCGCTTCCTGTTGTGCCCAAAATTTACTATAAGCAGAATGTTAATGATTATGCAAAGGGCGCAGATAGTGTCCATATTGTATTGGAGCCAGGCGATAAATTTTCATTGTGGTTAGGAGAAGCAAAATTTTATGATTCTATAGACGATACACGCTTGACATCAATTGTTACTTCTGTTTATAATACTTTGTCTACTGACAAAATAAAAAAAGAAAATTCTATTATTATTGGCATTAATGAATTATCTACATTAGATATACCCGATAATATAGTTTTAGACATAAAGAAACTTTTAAATAAAGATATTTCCATTGACAAAATAAAGCCTTTATTACATATACCTATTCTTATATTACATGAATGCAACATTACATCAAAGGCAACACGACTCGAAGAAAGCTATATAAAATCTATGCGGGATTTTTATATTGATCGGGTTAATTCTTATTTTAAGAAACAAATTGAAAAATGCGCTACAGATGTGTATATGTATTCTGAAATCAAATTTCATTTAATGATTTTTCCTGTTCCAAAGAAATCTAAAATTGTTGAGATGTTTACGAATCGTGCTAATATTTTTAGACTTTAATAATAGTTATGAATGAAGATTTGTTTTATAAGTGTTCAGAAATAAATGATTATCTAATAGATGGAGATGAGCCTAAGGCAAGAGATTTGTTAATTCAACTATTAGATTATGTTGGTAGAAATAATATTCAATACTTTCCTCTGTTGAATTCTCTAATTAGAGAAGTTGGATTGTATCCTTATATGGATGTTAATTCTTCTGAATGGGAAGATGCATTTGTTTACAATCTATTTAGGGCAGACATCGGTTTGAACGAAGAAAAAGTTTTGCATAGAGAACAGTTTAGACTTTTAAGTTCTTTGTTAGCAGGTAAGAATATTGCTGTAAGTGCACCTACTAGCTTTGGTAAAAGTTTTGTTATTGATGCTTTTATTAAATTGCGGAAGCCTAGAAATGTAGCAATAATTGTCCCAACAATAGCATTAACTGATGAAACGCGTAGACGAATATATAAGAAATTTGCAAATGAATATAATATAATAACTACAACCGATATTCCATTAGCAGAAAGAAATATTTTTATATTTCCACAAGAACGAGCACTATGCTATGTAAATAAGATTGATTCGTTAGACATATTAATTGTTGATGAATTTTACAAATCAAGTAAAGATTTTGAAAAAGAAAGATCTGCATCATTGATAAAGGCCATTATAAAGCTAGGTCAAATTGCAAAGCAAAAATATTATTTAGCTCCTAATATAACTAAAATAGAGGATAATCAATTTACTAAAGATATGGAGTTCATGAAAATGGACTTTAATACTGTTTTTCTTAAAGTTACAGATTATTATCCTCAAATAGGTACTGATACTCAAAAAAAAGGAGAATATTTCTTAAATCTAAATAGAACATTGAAAGGTAAGACTTTAATATATGCTGGATCTTTCTCTAATATAACGTCTTTATCAAATTTAATACTAGAAACCTCTCCTAAAATTGATTCAGTATTGTTAAATGACTTTTCTGATTGGTTGGGAAAGAATTACGATTATAATTGGAATCTTACTTTATTAGCTAAACGAGGAGTCGGTGTGCATAATGGTTCATTACATCGTTCATTAAGTCAAATTCAGATTAAATTGTTTGAGGAAAATGAAGGTTTGAATCGTCTAATATCGACATCCTCAATAATCGAAGGTGTTAACACATCTGCAGAAAATGTTATTGTATGGATGACCTCTGGAAGAGGTTTGCAATTTAGTAATTTTGCATATAAAAATCTTATTGGAAGAGCAGGGCGAATGTTTAAACATTTTATAGGGAATATTTATGTTTTGGCTAAAAGACCTAATGATACAGAAACTCAGCTTGCAATACCTTTTCCAGAAGAAATATTAGGAGATTTAGATAAAGAGAAATATGAGAAAATATTAACTCGCGAACAAGTTGCTAAAATAGACGAACATGATAAGGAAATGCTAAACCTTGTTGGAAACGCATATAAAGAGTACAAAAATGATTCTATACTGCAAGCTCAAGATTCTAATTTACTCAAAACCATTGCTCATAAATTGTCCAGCAATCCAGAAGCTTGGGAATGTTTGAAATATTTAAATTATTCAAATCCAGATTATTGGGATGCTGCTCTTTATAAAATATTAAACCTACAGCCAGGCGCTTGGGATGCTAAATATGGTACGTTTGTTGAATTTGTTAAAATATTGTCGGGAAATTGGGAGAAAACTATTCCTGAATTATTACAAGATTTAGATGATATAGGTATTGGTCTAGATACTTTTTTTAGATTAGAGCGTAATGTGTCTTTTAAATTATCTTCATTAATTAGCGATGTAAATATACTTCAAAAAGCAATTCTAAAATCTGATTTTGATTTATCTCCATTTATTTCCAAACTATCATCCGTATTTCTACCAACAGTTGTTTATCAATTGGAAGAATATGGTCTTCCTAGAATGATAGCAAAAAAGATTCAGAATTCTGGGTTGATTGATTTTGAAGATAAAGGGTTAACTTTGAGTGCTGCCATATCAAAATTTAATACATTAAATGATGAGGATATAATTTCTTGTTCAAAGTTAGAGTCTTTTGAAATCTACATTTACAATTATTTTAAAGATGGGATAACGCAATAACTAAAAAAATCCTATCTTTGTTCTTGGAATAAGAGCGTTCTTTTTCGATAATGCAAAATAAGACGGATAAGGGAATTCTGCTCGTTTCTAAATCGTTACCTGCTTAATAAAGCGATTCGTATAAACTGCTTATTTTTAGCGTGTAGGATAAATGGTGATGCCTAACTCTATGAAACCATGTACCGGCGGCTGTATGAATTTTACCGCGATGAACTGAGTGGGCAGTTGTTACCCCATTGTACGTGCGGTGCAAACACCTATTGCCGTTGTGAATAGTGAAATATGTGTTTTTTTTGAAGCAATCTCTTGACTCGTCCCTAAGGGCAGGACCTATCTTTGCATCATAAACAAAATGTGCATGAGTTTATGAAGAATAAAATGAAGTTTAAAATCGGAGAGTTTTCCAAACTTTGCCAGGTGACCGTTAAGACGCTTCGTCATTATGAAGAGATAGGATTGATGATACCCGTTGAAGTGGATGAGTGGACGGGGTATCGCTATTACGACATCAGCCAGCTCCGGTGTATGAGCCGTATTGTTTACCTCAAGCAATTAGGGTTCAGCCTCGAAGAGATATCCGAGTTGTTTGCCGATGGCAAGGAATTTCCGGATGCTGAATTGTTGAAGGTTAAAATAGAACGTTGCAAAAACGAGATTGAACACTTGATATGGCGGCAGACCGAACTTGCCAAATTGGAAAATTTACTCCATAAACAAGAGAATGTTATGGAAAAAGTGTTTAAGAAATCCCTCCCTTCAAGAATTTTTGCTACCCATCGCCGTAAAATAGACTCTTATCAGGAGCTGTTCAATCTTTGTCCGAATATCATCGGGCCTGAAATGTACCGTTTGGGTTGTGAATGTCCTGCCCCGGAATATTGTTTCACGGTGGAATATAATGAGGAATATGGGGTTGATATTGATATCGAGTTTTTTGAAGCGGTGGCTGAACGCAAGGAAGATTCGGAACTGATTAAATTCAAGGAACTTCCGGAAGTACCGGTTGCGCTCTGTGTCAACCATTACGGTGCTTATGAGCATATGCCCGAAACTTTCGCCGAGCTTTTTGCGTATGCCGAGACAAATGGATACGAGGTCATTGACCGTGCCCGGTTTTGCCATATTGACGGCATTTGGAACAAAGAAACGGTGGATGAATGGATGACGGAAATTCAGTTGCCCATCAAACTTTCTTAATCAGCCTTTGATTTTTGCGGAAAGCTTTCAACCGTGAGAATACCTAAAAATAGGGATAGGTAGTCAACTTATTTTCTGCGAACTTTGCAGACTGAAAAAAGAATTGAAATGAGAAGCCTGCATATTCTGTTTATATTGGTAGTTGTCACTTGGCTCGGTTTTCCGCTGAGAGCGCAAGAAGCTATTTCTATCGGGACTCGCCACACTTTGTTTTCGCATGTCTTGAATGAGGCTAGAGAATATTGGGTGTATGTACCTGCAACCCGCCCGGGTGAAAAAGAGGAAAGTTATCCGGTTCTTTATTTGCTGGACGGTGATTCTTTTTTTCATTCGGTGGTAGGTTTTACTCGCTTGTTTTCCACCTCCAAAGTTTCTTCCTTACCGCCCTGTATCGTTGTGGCTGTCCTGAATACAAACAGAACCAGAGACTTTACGCCAACCTGTTCCGCTGCCCGGCGTGACGGAACTGTCCGTCCGGGCGATAAACCGGAAGGGGGTGGGGCAGGACAATTTTGCCGTTTTCTGACGGAGGAGCTACGCCCCGCAGTGGAACAAGACTTGCCGGTGAATGGACAACACTTGTTGGCTGGACATTCTTATGCCGGGTTGTTCACGCTGCATGTTTTGCTGAATTATCCCAGTGCATTTGATACATACATCGCCATAGACCCCAGTTTATGGTGGGATAAAGGATGTTTTCAGAAACAGGTAGAACGGCAGGTAGATAAGGTTGACTTTTCAGGAAAGCAACTGTATGTTGCGTTTGCCACTCAGCCGCGTCTTGATAGGAAGCTGATCCACTTTCCCCTGACAGATGATTTTATAGGGAGTGCAGTTCCTCGTATGGAGAAGCGGCATTTGCGGGTGGTATCAAAAAAGTTCCCGGAAGAGACGCATGGAACGGTTGCTCTTCCGGGATTTTATGACGGACTGAAAACGTTGTTCTTCCGTTCTGCGGTTGGAATTTCTCTGCCGAACAAACCTCTCTGAAAAAAACTCTATTTTTCAGTAAGCTGAATGATATGCGCCATTGTACTAAGGAGACTACCTATACCATGGTGAGGTCTGCCAAAATCCTGAAAGCGTCATAGCCTGAGTCGCCTTCCGGCAGGAAGCGCCGAGAAGCGCCATTTCCTTATAAATCAGTATTTTCAGCTCCGGAGAAGGTTGAGTGTCCTTCTCCGGACACACTGATTAAAAAACTGCAAAAGTGCAGCCGGGGCTTCGTTGACTCCGGGCAATTGGAATAGTAGTACAACCACTGTTGTACAATGAGCGCAGCACCATATGCCCTGCTACCGTACGGAAGTGCATAAAAAAAAACAGTTGCCTGGAGAAACCCTCTCCAAGCAACTGTTTTCAGTTTCTTGATACTTTATAATCTACATATTCTAAATCTTTCTTGTCATCAATCGTCAATGTCAATCACCCTCATTTTAGAGTCAAATGTAATTTCCCAACGATTAGACAACTTTATCTCATACTCATTGTCATCGTACTCAATCTGAAGAATTCTTGCATCCGGATAATTGGTCTTTACATAGTTACGTATCGCTTCCGGTACAATCTGTACAGGAACTTCACTTTGTCTGCATCGTACCTCTTTCCATTCCCCCGATTTATCAAATTCTACCTTCTCCCCATTCGTGAACACCACATCATAGCTTTTATAAAACATTCCCGACTCCAATTTAGCCATTGCCACCTTATGGTCTTTAAAATAAGTCTTGATAAATGTCTGCGCCTTCGCCGGCAACTGGCTCACCTCTATCGGCTTATCATTATCCGCCATTACCATTGTGTGCACTGCAAACATACAAACCAACATCATAACTAATTTTTTCATACTTCTCTATTTTTAATAATTAATACTTTATTTGTTTTCTGTATTACAAAGATGGGAAGGAAATCTGGAAAGAATTGGGAAAAAAACTCTATTTTTGGAAATGAAAAAAAATCTATTTTTGAAAATGGGTGTTGCGGCTCTTCACCTATGAATTTTTGTTTGCAATGAATATTATTTAAAGACACAATAGACTATTTTCCAATATCGGTTTATGGATACCTTTCAATATTTTAAAGAAAGGAAGAAAAGTAAATATTTAGGAGATAGATTTGAGGAATGGGTTGTGAAGAACTCCAATATTAGTAAAGATGGTTATTCGGATCTATGTGATAAGAAAATATTTTGGCGGCTTTTAGATTGGAGAGGTGATAAATACATTGAGGGGTATAGGCCTCTGTCTTCATCATCTCCGGATTTGTTGATGGAGTGTGTTACCACAACGAGTACCATTCATGAAGTTGGATATATTATAGCTGTAGAATGTAAATGGCGAAGTAAGATAGGTTTTTATCTCGATATAAAAGACATTGAAAAGTACGAGGGGTATATGAATTCCAATCTGTTGAACCGTCCGATAAAAAACTTGTTTTATGTTTTTGGCTTTGGATGGTGTGGTGACAGTCCGGAATCTGTTTATGTAGTTCCTGCCAGAGAATTGTATGATTATGATAAAGATACCTGTAGAATAACGTTCCCTATTAAAGAAACCGAGAAGGAGAAAATGGGTAGATTGGAGCGCTTTAAGAAGAAAGACAATAGATGTCTTCTGTATATCAAGTAATGGTATTACTTGGTTATATAAGCTCCAATCAACTGTTATATTGTTTGGGTCGCCGTCAATCTTTGTGGCGAAGGCTATTACTGGCATCTAATGCGGTTTGCAACCTTTCCCAGTCGTCACAAAGCGCCTGCATGGACGGAAACAATAAATCTGCTCCGGCATCCAGTAATACCTGCCTGTCCAGCGGACCGGTATTGACTGCTACAGTGAATATGCCTGCTGCTGTTCCGGCTTGTACTCCGATAGGTGCATTTTCTACAACTATAGCTTCATTGGCTTGTACTCCGGCTTTTTCCAGTCCCATCAAATAAGGCTCAGGATGGGGCTTCCCGTATTTCACATCAAAGGCGGTCACCATGTGGTCGCGCTGAAACATACCGGGGAAGTTGTGGACAAGGCGGTTCAGCAGGGAGTGTTGGCCCGAACCGGTGACAAGTACCGGAATAAGTCCTGCCGCTTTTACCTTTTGCAGTACTTCCCAAGCACCCGGCATACGTTCCGGTTCCGGGTGGGTACTGAATTCGGCGCTTTTCTCTGCATAGATGCTTTCTATCATTTCGGGAGTGGCATCCTTGCCATACTGGCGTTGATAAACGATGTTGATGGTGGAGGCTCCGGTACGTCCCTCGTGCATGTATGCCTCTTCACGGCTCAAGTGCAGGCCATGACGTTCCATTACTTTATGCCAGGCATCGGCATGGTAGGGCATGGAGTTGAATAACACACCGTCCATGTCAAAAAGAACGGCTTTCAGTTGGATGTAGGGGTGCCCGTGCTTTTCCAGATAACGGGCGATAGAGTTTTCGAACACTTGGTAGATTGAGGATTAAAAATTAAGAAATGCGGGGTAAATACATTGAGAGTTGAAAATTGAGAAACGGCTGTACAACAAGCGCAATGAAAAGCCGTTTCCCGATTTTCAACTCTCAATTCTTAATTTATCAGAGTCTTGCCTGGATAGCTTTGGACTCTTCTTCGTAGCCGGGCTTGTTCAGTAATGCAAACATATTCTTCTTGTATGCTTCCACACCCGGTTGGTTGAACGGATTGACTCCCAAAATATAACCGCTGATACCGCAAGCTATTTCAAAGAAGTAGAGCAGACCTCCGATGCTTTCTTCATTCAGTGCAGGGATAACGATGCGCATGTTGGGTACGCCGCCGTCAACGTGGGCAAGCTGTGTGCCCAATTCAGCCATCTTGTTCACTTCGTCCACGTGCTTGCCTGCCAGGAAGTTCAGTCCGTCGAGGTTGGCTTCGTCCGAAGGTACTTGCAGGGAGTGCTGTGTCTTCTCCACGGAGATGACAGTTTCGTAGATGGTACGTTCGCCTTCCTGAATCCATTGTCCCATGGAGTGCAGGTCGGTGGAGAAATCTACGGCAGCAGGGAAGATACCCTTGTTTTCCTTACCTTCGGATTCACCATAAAGCTGCTTCCACCATTCGCTTACGTAGTGCAGTTTGGGATTGTAGTTTACGAGGATTTCAATTTTCTTACCGTTCTTGTAGAGCTCGTTACGCGTAGCTGCATAGATGGCAGCAGGATTTTCTGCAAACGGAACATCTTTTCCACAAGCCTTTTCCATGGCAACTGCACCTGCAACCAGTTTCTCAATGTCGAAACCTGCTATTGCGATGGGCAGCAAGCCTACCGGAGTCAGTACGGAGAAACGTCCGCCCACGTTATCGGGGATGATGAAGGATTTGTAGCCTTCGTTGTCGGCCGTTACGCGGGCAGCGCCCTTTTTGGCATCGGTGATGGCAACGATAACCTTCTTTGCCATATCCTTGCCGCGTTGGTCTTCGCATTGCTTTTTCAACAGACGGAACGCCAAGGCCGTTTCAGTGGTAGTACCGGATTTGGAGATGTTGATAACACCGAATTTCTTGTCTTTCAAGTATTCGGTGAGTTCATATAGATAATCTTCACCGATATTGTGTCCTGCATACAGAATGACCGGAGCCGTTTTCTTGTCTTGCAACCAAGTGAAGCTGTTTGACAAAGCCTCTATCACCGCACGTGCACCGAGGTAACTTCCGCCAATACCGGCAACTACTACTACCTCGCAGTTGTCACGCAACGTCTGTGCGGTAGCCTTTAGGTCAGCCAGGTGCTCTTTAGTGATGGAAGAGGGGAGGTGCAGCCAGCCTAAGAAGTCGTTGCCCTTACCGGTACCATTCTCTAATGCTTCCTGTGCAGCCTTTACTTGGGCTTCATAGGCGAAAACGTTTTCTTTGGAGATGAATCCAAGAGTCTTTTCAATGTTCAAACTAATCATAATATTCTAGGTTTTAAATTCAGTATTTCGTTTTATCTTTTTTCGCGCTTACCGGAATGAATCGGTAAGCAGCTTGATTTCAATCGTCGGCGAGATACGCTCATACAGAATGTTGTATACTGCATCTACAATAGGCATGTTGACATGATAATGCTTGTTGATTTCCTTGATACATTTTGTACCGTAATATCCTTCAGCAATCATTTCCATCTCAATCTGCGCGCTTTTCACGGAGTATCCCTTGCCAATCATCGTACCGAATGTGCGGTTGCGGCTGAAATTGGAATATCCCGTCACCAGCAGGTCACCTAAATAAACGGAATCACTTACGTTTCTGTTCAGCGGATGTACCGTTTGCAGGAATCTGTTCATTTCCTGTATGGCATTGGACATGAGCACAGCCTGAAAGTTGTCGCCATATTTCAGACCGCTGCAGATACCGGCTGCAATGGCATATACATTCTTCAGCACCGAACTGTATTCAATGCCGGCAACGTCATTACTGACAGAGGTCTTGATGAATGAACTGGCCAGTTTGCGGGCAATGGTGCAAGCCTTGTCGGTGTCGGGACAAGCAATGGTCAAATAAGAAAGGCGTTCCAGAGCCACTTCTTCCGCATGGCAGGGACCTGCCAATACAGCAATATTCTCAGCCGGGACGCCATATTCCTTAGTGAAATATTCCGAGACAATCAAGTTGTCATCGGGCACAATACCTTTAATGGCAGTGATGATGAATTTATCCTTAATCTTAGTCTTCAGTTTCTTCAAGTGAACCTTCAGATAAGGGGAAGGTGTAACGAAGATGAGCGTATCAGATTCTTTCACGACATCATTGATGTTGGAGTTGAAGTTGATACGCTTGGTATCAAACTTGACGCCCGTCAGGTAGGCAGGGTTATGACCAAGCCGTTTGAAGTCGGCAATACGGTCATCGCGTCGCATGTACCAATTTATAGACTCCGCTTGTGACAGAACCATTTTTGCAATGGCAGTTGCCCAACTTCCTCCGCCCATGATGGCTATCTTACCGGGTAGTTTCATATCGAAATTAATAATTAAAAATTAAAAATTAAAAGAGGGGAAAGGAGTACCTTCCTCCTCCTCTTATCTTTAATCTTGCCTATTTAATTCTTTAATTTTTAATTCTTAATTCTTCCGACCCAGTCAGCAACTTCGTTTACGGTCGGGTTTGCCAGTTCCAATTTATATTTCTTGTTGATACCGCAGATGTCCATGTGGAGTTTTTGCGGATTCACATCTTTCATGTCACTCACCAGGTTGTAGCCGGCTTTCTGGATTACAGCCACCCAGTCTTCGGGGATGCCCAGCTCTGTGTATCGTGCAGGAGCATCTTTGGGGATAACCTTTTCCGGACGCATCTGCGGGAAGAAAAGTACTTCTTGGATAAAGGATTCGCCCGTCATTAACATGGTCAGACGGTCGATGCCGATACCGATGCCCGATGTGGGAGGCATACCGTATTGCAATGCTTTCAGGAAGTCCTGGTCGATGAACATCGCTTCGTCGTCTCCCTTTTCGCTCAAGCGGAGTTGGTCTTTGAAGCGTTCTTCCTGGTCTATCGGGTCGTTCAGCTCGCTGTAAGCGTTGGCAAGTTCCTTGCCGTTCACCATCAGCTCGAAACGTTCGGTCAGTCCCGGCTTGCTGCGGTGCATCTTGGTCAGCGGGCTCATCTCTACGGGATAGTCGGTGATGAAAGTGGGCTGTATGAAAGTACCTTCGCAGAATTCTCCGAAGATTTCATCAATCAGCTTGCCCTTGCCCATGGTGTCGTCAATTTCCATATTCAGTTCCTTGCACACCTGGCGGATTTCGTCCTCGCTCTTGCCTTCGAGGTCGTATCCGGTCTTTTCCTTGATGGCTTCCAGGATGGGCAGACGGCGGTAGGGAGCTTTGAAGCTAATGCTCTTGCCGTCTATCTCGGTTTCTGTGCAGCCGTTTACGGCGATACAGATGCGTTCCAGCAATTTCTCCGTAAAACTCATCATCCAGTTGTAGTCCTTGTACTGCACGTACAGCTCCATACAAGTGAATTCCGGGTTATGGTTCTTGTCCATACCCTCGTTACGGAAGTTCTTGCCTATTTCATATACACCTTCGAATCCGCCCACAATCAGTCGCTTCAAGTAAAGCTCGGTGGCGATACGCAGGTAGAGGTCTATATCCAGAGAGTTATGGTGGGTGATGAACGGACGGGCGCTTGCTCCACCGGGGATGGATTGAAGAATCGGCGTCTCCACTTCCGTGTAGCCGGCTTCATCCAGCACAGCACGCATGGTCTTGATGACGGTGGCGCGCTTCAGGAATTTTTCTTTCACGCCGTCGTTCACGATAAGGTCTACATAACGCTGGCGGTAGCGGAGTTCGGGGTCTTCGAAAGAGTCGTAAGCCACGCCGTCCTTATATTTCACGATAGGCAGGGGCTTGATACTCTTTGCAAGTACGGTCAGCTTCTTGGCATGGATGCTGATTTCGCCCATTTGGGTACGGAATACGAATCCTTCAATGCCGATAAAGTCGCCTAAATCGAGCAAACGTTTGAACACGGTATTGTACATCTCCTTGTCCTCGTCCGGGCAGATGTCATCGCGGGTGATATATACCTGGATGCGTCCTTTGGAGTCCTGCAATTCGATGAAAGATGCTTTACCCATGATACGGCGGCTCATGATACGTCCGGCAACGGACACTTGGCGAGGCTCTGCATCGTCGTTGAATTCAGCTTTAATATCGGTAGAGAAAGCATTTGTTACATACTCTGCTGCGGGATAAGGCTCAATGCCCATCGCGCGAAGTTCATTCATACTGTTGCGACGAATGATTTCTTGTTCACTTAGTTCTAATACGTTCATTTCGCTATATTTCACTCAATTTGGGTACAAAAGTACGAAACATTTTTCAGATAGCGAACCTTTTGACGGAAAATACGTACCTTTGCACCCGGTAAAAAGAAATAGGTATATAGTATGACAGCACAAAAGACACCCACAGCGTTGGGTACGGAGAGCATCGGAAAACTCTTGATGCAGTATGCCGTGCCGGCAATCATTGCCATGACGGCATCTTCTTTATATAATATGGTAGATAGTATTTTCATCGGTCACGGTGTGGGGACCATGGCTCTGTCGGCATTGGCACTGACTTTCCCGTTGATGAACCTCGGGGCTGCTTTCGGTGCATTGGTAGGCGTAGGTGCTGCTACACTGATTTCGGTAAAGCTGGGACAGAAGGATTATGATACGGCGCAACGGGTGCTGGGCAATGTGTTTGTACTGAATATTTTGTTGGGTTTGGCGTTTACCGTTATAGTCTTTCCTTTTCTTAATCCTATCCTTTATTTCTTTGGTGGCAGTGATGAGACGGTGGAATATGCGCGGCAGTTTATGGAGATAATCTTGTTGGGCAACGTTGTTACCCATCTCTATCTGGGTCTGAATGCGGTGCTGCGTGCTTCGGGACATCCCAAGCAGGCGATGTATGCCACTATTGCTACGGTGGCTATCAATACGATATTGGCTCCTATTTTTATATTTATGTTCGACTGGGGGATTCGCGGGGCTGCCATTGCTACGGTGTCTGCGCAGGTCATTGCCTTGCTGTGGCAACTCAAGCAGTTCAATAACGCCAATGAATTGCTGCACTTCCGCCGGGGTATCTTCCGTCTGAAGCGTAAGATTGTATTTGATTCACTGGCTATCGGTATGTCTCCTTTTCTGATGAACCTGGCGGCTTGCCTTATTGTAATCCTTATCAATCAGGGATTGAAGAAGTACGGAGGCGACTTGGCTATCGGTGCCTTTGGTATTGTGAACCGCTTGGTGTTTATCGTAGTTATGATTGTGATGGGATTAAACCAGGGAATGCAGCCCATTGCCGGATATAACTTCGGAGCAAAGTTGTACGACCGGGTGAACAAGGTACTGAAACTGACAATAATCTATGCCACCTGTGTGACAACCTTTGGCTTCTTGGTAGGGATGCTGGCACCTAATCTGGTGGTGGGTATCTTTACATCAGACGCAGAATTGACGGAACTTTCGGCTACGGGATTGCGTATTACGGTGATGTTCTTCCCCATTATCGGTTTCCAGATGGTAACCTCCAATTTCTTCCAAAGTATAGGGATGGCGGGCAAGGCGATATTCCTTTCACTTACGCGGCAGATGCTGATTCTGCTTCCTTGTCTGCTTATTCTGCCGCACTTCTTTGGCGTGGCCGGGGTGTGGTATAGTATGCCGGTATCCGATTTACTTGCAAGCTTGATAGCACTGGTGATGCTGGTTTATCAATTCCGTAAGTTTAAGACTGCTGCAGCACATTAAAATAAAATTTTTCATATGCTTTCTGTAGATATTCCGTAAGAATATTTATATTTGCTATCTGCAAACTAATAGATTAACAAGCATATGGACAATAATTTTATAGTCAATATAGGCCGTCAGTTGGGTAGTGGTGGACGGGAGATAGGCGAGAAGCTGGCTACCCGTCTGGGAATTGATTTTTATGATAAGGAGCTGATTAGGCTGGCTTCCGAAGAGAGTGGACTATGTTGTGAGTTTTTTGAAAAAGCTGATGAGAAAGCTTCACAAGGCATTATTGGAGGGCTCTTCGGCATGCGTTTCCCTTTTGTCAGTGACGGGGCTATCCCTGCTACGAATTGCCTGAGTAATGATGCTCTGTTCAAAGTGCAAAGTGACGTGATACGCCGATTGGCGGAGGAGAAGTCCTGCGTGTTCGTGGGACGTTGTGCTGATTATATTCTTCGGGATAATCCACGCTGTGTCAATGTTTTCATTTCCTGCTCCAATGAAGAGCGCATCAAACGCCTTTGCCGAATGCATTCCATTTCTGAGCGTGAAGCGGAGGAGATGATGAACAAAGCGGATAAGAAACGCGCCGAATACTATAACTACTACAGCTATAAAAAATGGGGGGCTGCCGAGACATATCATTTGTGTATCGATTCCTCTGTATTGGGAGTTGAGGGAACGACGGATTTCATAGAGGAATTTGTGAAACAGAAACTCAATCTCAGGTAAACTGAGTGCTCGGTATGTCACGATTGAGATTCCTCTTACTGTTGTGGGTGTTCTTTCTGCCGGGTATAAAGGTATACGGAAGTTCCGAGACTTCGGCAAGTGTGGACCGGATGTCTTTCAATGCACACTGGAATACTCCTATCGAATCAATGAATGGTACACTAAACCTGGTGGATGACTATTACCTGACGGACGGTACTCCGGTGACCGACCGTAACTACGGGGAAATGAACAATGGAGCATTGGATGTGACGCGCCCCAATGCCGCCCATTTTGCCAACCGTGACCCACGGCTTTACAGCACTTTGTTTGTACGCGGCATGTCGTGGAACGGCAAGGGCGGGGAAGGCAATTGGTACGGTGGCGCAGCCGCTTCTTTGTCCATGGTCTACGTCATGAAATATTTCGACCCTAAGGACACCGGTAACTCCTGGGACAATGGGCAGGACTTCTACGTGGTACGCTATAATATCAGTATCGGCGATGGTATTCGTCCCAAAGAAACCCGTGCAGGGATGTTTTCGCCGAGCATACATGTTGCCGGTCCTGCGAAACATACGCTGGTAGAACACAATATTATTCATGCCAATGCAAAGCTGGCTGCTAACGTGGACCGTACGATGATTACTTCCGATTCTTGGGATGGTTTGGCCGATGACACGTTTTTCAAACAGAATACTTTCTATGCTGCCGAGGCAAGCAGATTCTCTATGATAAGCTCTACAAACAATCTGTTTGACGGCAATTGGTACATTGGTACTTACCAGCAATTGCCTGCTGACGAAAAGGCGCATACCGTTTCAGAAACCTATCAGAAGGAGGTGCTGGATGTGGACCGGAATGGGTATGAAGGGTTGCTTATGAACAACCGCATGGTATGCGGGGTGAAAGGCTACTTTGTGGATAAGGAGGCGATAGAATCTTTCTTTGATCGTTGCCGTTGATGGATAATCTTCAAAATAAAACCTCCGGTCTTTTCATATTATAGTTTTGAAAAGACCGGAGGTTTTATTTTAAGGAGGTTATTGCATTTCCTATTACATCATTGTCAGCAATATCATCTGCCCCGCCAAGATACGCAGGAACATAGTCAACGGATATACTGTAGAATAACCTACTGCCGGAGCGTCATTGCCCGATGTCTGGTTGGCATATGCCAATGCAGGAGGGTCTGTGTTACTACCGGCAATCAGACCCATTAACGTGAAGTAGTTCACCTTGCAGTAGAAGCGGGAAATCATACCGATTATCAACAAAGGAATAACGGTTATCAGGAAACCATATCCCACATACAGCAATCCGCTGCCTTCTACCACGGTCTGCACAAAATGCTCACCGGCTTCTATGCCGACGCTGGCAAGGAAGAGCACGATACCGATTTCACGCAACATCAAGTTGGCACTCATGGTGGTGTATGTCACAAGATGCATTTTGTGACCGAAACGTCCGATGAGGATGGCCACTACCAGCGGACCACCAGCCAAACCTAACTTAACCGGTGTCGGCATACCCGGGAATGTGATAGGTAGACTACCCAGCAGGATTCCCAAAAAGATTCCCACAAAAATAGTTACGATATTCGGAGTATCCAAGCGCTTCAATTGATTACCTAAGACACCTGCTACACGCTCTACTGCATCCTGCTGGCCTACTACCATAACACGGTCGCCTACTTGCAGTATCAGGTTGGGATCAGCAAACAAGTCCATACCGGAACGATTGACACGGGTTACATTGACATCGTACATACTACGGAAGTGCATAGAACCTAATGTTTTACCATTGATTTCCGGTTTGGTAACCAGAATACGACGGGAAACCATTGGGAGGTCTTGTTTTTCCCAGTCGAGCTCCACTTCTTTTCCGATAAATACTACAATTGCAGGAGCGTCTTCTTCCGAGCAGACGATAAATAACTGGTCGCCTATATTAAACACTGTTTCATGGTCGGGAATACTTACATGACCATCATG
>OGGT01000272.1_pt1 | contig 31798 bp, 24 predicted proteins | sample 1571311 | NCBI WGS metagenome assembly OGGT01 (sample SAMEA2581931, study PRJEB24529) | metagenome | biome: Human gut stool | place: China | collected 2011
CAGATACGTCTCCGTTAGCCTACGCAGTCATATTCGTAACCCGATGCAGCCATATGCAACTTTGGACCGGAGATCTCCGAGACACTGCTTGCAAAACATTTCGAGGGACCGAAGATGTTTGTCGCAGCAGCGGAGGAGACACAGGACAACCTGATCCAGGGACGTGGTGATGCATACTGTGGTATGTTAAATGCAAGCTACAACTTAAAATTAAGAAATGTACATGCATATATTCCGGAATATCCGGTAGGTGACGCAGCAGACTGTGCAGATATGATCCATGATTTCCTGCCGATTGCAAGAACTGTTATTGGATTATCCGAGTTAAAGATCATTTCTTTCGGGCCAAGACCGTTAAACTTCCTTGCATGTAACGCGCCGATCCAGCAGTTATATAACCTTGGTGTTGAGATCGAGGAGAACTCTGAACTGGATTTGTTTGAGGCATTCAACAAACATGCAGGAGATGCGCGTATCCCTGAAGTAGTTGCAGATATGGAAAAAGAGCTTGGCACCGGAAATAAAAAACCGGAGATTCTTGCAAAACTTGCACAGTATGAGCTGACACTGACCGACTGGGTAGAGGAGCACAGAGGTTACCGCAAATATGTAGCCATCGCCGGAAAATGCTGGCCTGCATTCCAGACACAGTTTGGATTTGTACCATGCTATGTAAACAGCCGTCTGACCGGACGCGGAATCCCGGTTTCCTGTGAGGTTGATATCTACGGAACACTGAGTGAGTTCATCGGAACCTGCGTGAGCCAGGATGCAGTAACTTTACTTGACATCAACAATTCTGTACCGAAAGATATGTATGAAGAGTCCATCAAAGGAAAATTTGATTACAAACATACTGATACATTCATGGGATTCCACTGTGGAAATACCTGCTCTAAGAAACTTGCAAGCTGTGAGATGAAGTACCAGATGATCATGGCAAGAAGCCTTCCTGTCGAAGTAACAAACGGTACCCTTGAGGGAGATATTGCACCGGGCGATATCACATTCTACCGCCTGCAGTCCACTTCCGACAATAAGCTGCGCGCGTATGTGGCACAGGGAGAAGTCCTTCCGGTTGCAACCCGTTCGTTCGGAAGCATTGGCGTATTTGCCATTCATGAGATGGGACGTTTCTACCGTCACGTTCTGATCGAGAAGAATTATCCGCATCACGGAGCGGTTGCATTCGGACATTACGGAAAGGCTCTGTTTGAGGTATTTAAGTATATTGGGGTTCCGATGGAGGACATCAATTACAACCAGCCGGCATCTCTGCCTTATCCGACGGAGAATCCGTTCGCATAAAGAAAAATAATATGGGAATAAGCACCAGCTTGGGCCTGTAGATGTCTGCAGGTTAAGCTGGTGCTTTTTAAATGGGAGTTTCATCCCAAAGATACCCAGTGAAACAGGAAAACTAAAATCATTTGGCAGGTAATTCATCCGGCAGCAATACAGAAAATGACAACAGTACAAAGTAAAAATTCAGATTTTCAAAAAAAGAAAAAGTATGGTATTATAAAACCGGCATCACGGATGCCGGTTCTATAATAAAAATCTGAGGTGATTGTACAATGAAACAGGAAAATTATATACGTGGCATGATAATGATCATTTTGTCGGCATTCTTTTTTGCGTGTATGAATGTGAGTGTGCGGCTGGCGGGAGATCTGTCGTCCGTACAGAAAAGTTTTTTTCGGAATCTGGTAGCTGCATTTTTTGCGGCAATTATTCTTATCAAAAATCATACAGCACCTAAGGTGGAAAAAACACAGTGGGGTTCACTGTTTTTACGCTGTGCATTTGGGACACTTGGAATTCTTTGTAATTTCTACGCGATTGATCACCTGCTGGTGGCAGATGCTTCTATTTTAAATAAATTATCTCCCTTTTTTGCAATTATTTTTTCCTTCCTGTTATTAAAAGAAAGGATAAAACCAGCTCAGGCAATGTGCGTTATACTGGCATTTGTCGGCTGTTTGTTTGTGGTAAAACCGGGGTTTGAAAATGCACATCTGATCCCTGCGCTTATTGGCGTATGCGGAGGACTGGGTGCAGGAATCGCATATACAATGGTGCGGAAGATGGGTACACACGGAGTAAAGGGACCGGTCATTGTGTTTTATTTTTCCTGCTTTTCCTGTATTATTGTGATACCGTGGATCGTATTTCATTATCAGCCGATGTCACTGCGGCAGTTGTTGACGCTGCTTCTTGCGGGACTTTTTGCAGCGGGAGGACAGTTTACGATCACCGCAGCATATACCTATGCACCCGCCGGAAAAATTTCTATTTTTGATTATTCACAGATTATTTTTGCAACATTACTTGGATTTCTTTTATTCGCGGAGATTCCGGATCGATACAGTCTGATAGGATATGGATTGATCATTCTGGCTTCACTGGGAAATTTTCTGTATAACTGGAAACACAAAGATTAAAGGAGTATTCACATGTCGATTATTTCATTTCGGTGTCATACAACCATTCATCTGGCACCATTGGTAAATCAGGAAACCATTCATCAGGATATGGATAGGGGACAGCAGCTTATGTCAAGGATCAATCAGGGAATCCTTAGGGAGATAAAGCCCAAAAACCCACTGGTTGAATGGTATTACTGGAAGGACAAACACACAGTTTCGGATGTCACAGAGCATAGTTTGTTTAAGATGGCGCAGGGGATGCTGTCCCCCGTGGAAAATGATAATTACCGGTTGGAAGAGATCGAAGAATTAAATAATGCATGGGCCGTTTATGATAAAAAACTGAACACATTTTTTGCGTTTGACCCGGCAATTACGACATTGCAAAAAGATGAGAAGCGAAACCGTGTGCTGGTGGTCTGTGAAGACAAGGAACGCGGGCTGATTGATGTTATTGAAGCGGGAGCTCTGCTGCTTGAGTGTCTGCGTGCATTTACAGGGATAGAAGAACTTTGCTTTCTTCCGGTCAACCCGGACTACTATATATGGACAGGAATGGTGACAGGGATTGACGGATTGAAGATGCGCAGTAATGGATATGCCGGTACCTGGCTGCTTCTGCAGAGTGAAAGCCAGGTGAAGAAATTGCGGATGCTTGCAACAATTTACAGTATGGATTACCCGGATCTGGTCGATTCGGTTGAACTGGAACGCAGACTGGCAAAGGAGGAAGCCGCAGGGCAGTGCATCCGAAGCAGGCATGGGATCGTGCTGTTTACGGAAGAGGGACTTGTGTATATGGATGGAACAAATCCGGACAATGACTGGGAACTGAAGTATCCAATTTATGAGAATGACTGTTATTATGAGATGTTGAGATTTGCTTACCGGAAACAGGTATCCGGGGAACTGGAAAATTACTGTGCATGGAAAGCCTGGCTGAACAGGAATTTTACTTGACATCTGAAAGAATCATTACTATACTTAAAACCAAAGGTGAAAAACGAAGACGGAGACAGTAACTGTGATAGGAAAGTCAAAGAGAGTTGGAACAGGTGAGAGCCAATACGAGTAATATGACAGTGAAAATCACTTCCGAGTTGCGGATCGAAATCCCAGGAGAGTAGAGTTCGACGTATTTCCAGCGTTATGGGAACGAAGTATGCAAATCCTTTTTGAATACGGGATTTAAGTACATGGTAATCAGGTGGTATAACGTGACCCCGCGTCCTAATTACTGGACGTGGGGATTTTTTATTTCAGAATCATAAATGCAGGAGGAAAATATGTACAACAAAGTAGATACCAATATGAACTTTGTCGATCGCGAAAAAGAAACGGAAAAATTCTGGCGCGAAAATGATATCTTCAAAAAATCCATGGAGAACCGTAAGGAAGGCGAGACTTACACATTTTATGACGGACCGCCTACGGCAAACGGAAAACCACATATCGGACATGTAGAGACACGTACCATCAAGGATATGATTCCGAGATTCCAGACCATGAAAGGAAAGTACGTTCCACGGAAAGCCGGATGGGATACCCACGGTCTTCCGGTAGAAATCGAAGTGGAGAAACTTCTTGGACTGGATGGAAAGGATCAGATCGAAGCATATGGTCTTGAGCCATTCATCAAAAAGTGTAAAGAATCCGTCTGGAAATACAAGGGTATGTGGGAAGATTTCTCAAATACGGTAGGTTTCTGGGCAGATATGGACAATCCATATGTCACTTATGATGACAATTTCATTGAATCCGAGTGGTGGGCATTAAAAGAGATCTGGAACAAAGGACTTCTCTACAAGGGATTCAAGATCGTGCCTTATTGTCCTCGGTGTGGGACTCCGCTTTCCGCACAGGAAGTTGCACAGGGATATAAATTAGTAAAAGAAAAATCTGCAGTTGTCCGTTTTAAGGTTGCCGGAGAGGATGCGTATTTTCTGGCATGGACCACAACTCCGTGGACACTGCCAAGTAACGTGGCACTCTGTGTAAACCCGAATGATACTTATATTAAGGTAAAAGCTGTGGACGGCTACACATATTATCTGGCAGAGGCACTGGCAGACAAGGTACTTTCTCCACTGTTATCCAAAGAGGACAAAGAGGCAGGAAAGAAAGCTTACGAAGTGCTGGAAACCTGCAAGGGAAAGGATCTTGAGTACAAAGAATATGAGCCGCTTTATGCCTGTGCAAAGGAACTGGCAGATAAGCAGGGAAAGAAAGGATTCTTTGTCACCTGTGATACTTATGTCACCATGTCCGATGGTACCGGAATCGTTCATATCGCACCGGCATTTGGTGAGGATGATGCCAATGTCGGAAGAAACTATGACCTTCCGTTCGTACAGTTTGTAAACGGAAAAGGAGAGCTGACCGAGGAGACACCGTTTGCCGGTATGTGGGTAAAAGATGCCGATCCGGAAGTATTAAAGGATTTGAGTGCAAGAAAGCAGCTTTTTGATGCACCGAAGTTTGAACATGAGTATCCACACTGCTGGAGATGTGACAAGCCTCTGATCTACTATGCAAGAGAGTCCTGGTACATCAAGGAGACCGCGGTAAAGGATGATCTGATCCGAAATAATAATACGGTCAACTGGATTCCGGAATCTATCGGTTCCGGCCGTTTCGGAAACTGGCTGGAGAACATTCAGGACTGGGCAATTTCCCGTAACCGTTACTGGGGTACCCCACTTAATATCTGGGAGTGCGCGTGCGGACACAGGGAGTGCATCGGAAGCCGTGCCGAACTGGCAGAAAAGGCTGGTGATCCAAAGGCGGCAGAGGTAGAACTTCACAGACCATACATTGACGCCGTTACGATCAAGTGTCCGGAGTGTGGTAAGGATATGCATCGTGTACCGGAAGTATTAGACTGCTGGTTTGATTCCGGAGCGATGCCGTTTGCACAGCATCATTATCCATTTGAAAACAAAGAAGTGTTTGAGCAGCAGTTCCCTGCAAAGTTTATCTCCGAGGCTGTGGATCAGACCAGAGGATGGTTCCATTCCCTGATGGCAGAGTCTACACTGCTTTTCAACAAAGCACCATATGAGAATGTTATCGTACTTGGACATGTACAGGATGAGAATGGACAGAAGATGTCCAAGTCCAAGGGAAATGCGGTGGATCCGTTTGATGCACTGCAGACATACGGTGCTGATGCTATCCGCTGGTATTTCTATACAGCATCTGCACCATGGATTCCAAAGAGATTCTCCGGTAAGCTTGTGCTCGAAGGTCAGCGTAAATTTATGGGAACGCTCTGGAACACCTATGCATTCTTCGTGCTTTACGCAAATATTGATAAATTTGATGCCACAAAATACAAACTGGAATATGATAAATTATCAGTTATGGATAGATGGCTTCTTTCCAAGCTTAATTCCGCAGTAGCCGGTGTGGATGACTGTCTGTCCAATTATAAGATTCCGGAAGCAGCAAAATATCTTCAGGAATTTGTGGATGATATGAGTAACTGGTATGTCCGTCGTTCCCGTGAGCGTTTCTGGGCAAAGGGTATGGAACAGGATAAAATCAATGCCTATATGACATTGTATACAGCACTCGTTACCATCAGCAAGGCAGCAGCACCGATGATTCCGTTTATGACAGAGGATATTTACCGTAATCTGGTATGTTCCATTGATCCGTCTGCACCGGAAAGTATTCACCTGTGTGACTTCCCGACGGTGGATGAGAAGATGATCGACAAGGATCTGGAAACTGCAATGGATGAGGTATTAAAGATCGTTGTTATGGGACGTGCGTGTCGGAACAGTGCCAATATCAAAAACCGTCAGCCGATTGGTCAGATGTATGTCAAGGCACCGGAAGCACTGGGTGATTTTTATAAGGATATCATTGCGGATGAGCTGAATGTGAAGAATGTGACGTTTACGGATGATGTTTCTTCTTATACCGATTATCAGTTTAAACCACAGCTTCGTACCGTGGGTCCGAAATATGGAAAATATTTAAAACAGATTCAGTCTGTCCTGTCAGAACTTGACGGAAATGCTGCAATGAAAGAATTAAAAGAGAACGGATGTCTGAAACTTGACAGTGTAAGTTCTGAGGTTGTATTATTGGAAGAGGATCTGCTGATTACCATGACACAGGCAGAAGGCTTTGTGACCGAGGGGGACAACAATGTGACAGTTGTTATGGATACAAGACTGACTCCGGAACTGATTGAAGAAGGTTTTGTGCGTGAGCTGATCAGTAAGATTCAGACGATGCGTAAAGAAGCAGGTTTTGAAGTTATGGATCATATTGCTGTTTCTTATACAGCAGATGAGAAGGTAACTGGTATTTTCAATAAATATGGAGAAAAGATCCAGACAGAGGTACTTGCAAATGCTATCACTGCAGGCACACTTGCCGGATATCAGAAAGAATGGAGCATTAACGGTGAGAAGGTTACGCTGGCAGTGGAAAAACAATAGTGTCACGCAAACCAGGCACAGAGGAGGACTTTTGATGCGAGACAAAGTGTTTAGTAAAAAGGAGTTTATTGCTTCCGTGACAGAAAATGTCAAGACGATGTATCGTAAGACATTGAAAGAAGCGACACAGCAGGAGATTTATCAGGCTGTTTCACTGGCTGTCAAGGATGTTGTCATGGATGAATGGATGGCAACACAGCAGGTCATTGAAAAAGATGACCCTAAGATATTGTATTATATGTCCATGGAGTTTCTGATGGGCAGGGCACTGGGGAATAATCTGATTAATCTGGGGGCTTATGGGGAAGTAAAAGAAGCACTTGAAGAGATTGGACTGGATTTGAGTGTCATTGAAGACCAGGAGCCGGATCCGGCTCTTGGAAATGGCGGACTTGGCCGGCTGGCAGCATGTTTTATGGATTCTCTTGCTACTCTGGGCTATGCCGCATATGGATGTGGAATCCGTTACCGCTACGGTATGTTCAAGCAGCAGATTATTGATGGATTTCAGGTCGAAGTACCGGATAACTGGCTGAAGGATGGATATCCGTTTGAACTTCGCAGACCGGAATACTGCTACGAGATCAAGTTTGGTGGTCATGTGGAAGAAACCGCAGGGGAGGACGGAAATCTGCACTTTGAGCAGGTAGGGTATCAGTCTGTTCTTGCAATTCCTTATGATATGCCGATCGTTGGATACGGCAACCATGTGGTAGATTCCCTGATGATCTGGGATGCACAGCCGAAGGAAGAGTTTTCACTGGATTCCTTTGACCGTGGAGATTACGATCAGGCAGTGGAGCAGGAAAATCTTGCCCGCAATCTGGTAGAGGTGCTGTATCCGAACGACAATCACGTAAAAGGAAAGGAACTGCGCTTAAAACAGCAGTATTTCTTTGTTTCCGCAAGTATCCAGCGTGCGCTGGAGCGTTTTAAGAAACATCACAATGATCTGCATGATCTGCCAAAGAAGGTAACGTTCCAGATGAATGATACCCATCCGACGGTTGCTGTTGCAGAACTGATGCGAATCCTTCTGGATGAGGAAGGCATGTCATGGGATGAGGCATGGGAGATCACAACACACTGTGTAGCTTATACCAACCATACCATCATGGCAGAGGCACTTGAAAAGTGGCCGATCGACATCTTTCAGAGACTGCTTCCGCGTGTATATCAGATCGTGGATGAGATCAACCGCCGTTTTGTAGAAGAGATCCGTGCAAAATATCCGGATAATGAGGAGAAGGTGCGCAAGATGGCAATTCTCTACGACGGACAGGTGAAGATGGCAAATCTTGCAATTGTTGCCGGATATTCTGTCAACGGTGTGGCAAGACTGCATACAGAGATTCTTGAGAAGCAGGAACTTCGTGATTTCTATGAACTGTTTCCGGAGAAATTTAACAATAAAACCAACGGTATCACACAGAGACGTTTCCTTGCACATGGAAATCCACTGCTTGCAGACTGGGTAACAAAGCATGTCGGAAAAGACTGGATCACAAGTCTTGCGAAGGTCGAGGATCTGACAAAATATGCAACCGATCCGAAAGCACAGCAGGAATTTCTGGAGATCAAAAAGCAGAATAAGATCCGTCTGGCAAAATATATCAAGGAGCACAATGGTATCGAAGTCGATCCGGATTCTATCTTTGATGTACAGGTTAAGAGACTGCATGAGTATAAGAGACAGCTTATGAATATCCTGCATGTGATGTATCTGTACAACCAGATCAAGGAAAATCCGGGCATGGATTTCTATCCGAGAACTTTTATCTTCGGAGCAAAGGCTGCAGCCGGATATCGTACGGCAAAGAAGACCATCAAGCTGATTAACACTGTTGCGGATGTAATCAATAATGATCCATCCATCAACGGAAAGATCAAGGTTGTGTTCATTGAGGACTACCGTGTATCCATTGCAGAGTGGATTTTTGCGGCAGCAGATGTCAGCGAACAGATTTCCACAGCAAGTAAAGAGGCATCCGGAACCGGAAACATGAAGTTTATGTTAAATGGTGCGATTACACTTGGAACCATGGACGGAGCGAATGTTGAGATGTACGAGGAAGTCGGTGCAGACAATATCTTTATCTTTGGTATGAGCGCAGATGAGGTTATCGCACATGAGCAGCATCATGATTACAACCCATATGATATCTACAACAACGATGAGGATATCAGGAAAGTTGTCAACCAGCTGGTAGACGGAACATACTCCCACAATGACCGTGAACTGTTCCGTGAACTGTACAACTCACTGTTAAACCCACAGCAGGGACAGGTGGCAGACCGCTACTTTATCCTTGCAGATTTCCGTGCATATGCAAATGCACAGAAGAAGATCGGTGCTTATTACACCAACAAGAGCGCGTGGGCAAAGTCTGCAATTTTAAATATTGCGCACAGTGGTAAATTCTCTTCTGACAGAACTATTCAGGAATATGTGGATGATATCTGGAAACTTGATAAGATTGAAGTGAATACGGAAGGCTGCTAATCGCTTGGATGGCAGTGGCAGAAAAGGCGGGAAACCCGATGGGGATCCCGCCTTTTTAGTCTGAGAATCTTTCATATGGAAGATAGATATACAATAGGAAAATAGAACTAAAAACAGATAGCGAATGATAAATATCCGCTATCTGTCTTCTTTCAGGAAAGAAATGTATGCAGTTCCTTCAGGCGTGCATTAAAATCAGAAATCCCCAGATCATACAATTCCTGTTCCAACTTTTCATCGCGTGCGTAAGTACTCATTTTTAACTCTTTCGAAGGAGCAAAGACGAGGGCTTCCCCGGCGGTTTCGTGTTTTTTAACATCGGCAATATTCTGGCGGTACATCAGATGCCGGTTGTCGAGGGCTTTTATGGTCTGTGGATATTTGCGCAGGGCATGCCGGTAAATGTGCCGGAAGCCTTCCGGCTGCTTTACAAAACTGCGGGGTTTGCTTAAGATTACAACCACACGGTCACATCCCTTGGCAAACGCGCGCTCGATCGGAACGGAATCCGATAATCCACCATCAAAATACGTCTCATTATGGAAAGAAATCGGACGGCACATAACGGGCAGGGCACAGCTTGCCATGATGGCACGGTAGTCATCCTGTTTCATATCATCTTTGGTAAAATACACCGGTTTTCCGGTTGCAGCATCGGTTGCAACAAGCTCGAACTCGGCCGGATTTTCCACGCTGGCAGGATAATCGATCGGGTCAGCTCCATCGGAGTTGGTCAGTGTCTGATAAATATACTGAAGACCGAAAAACTGTCCGGTGCGTAGCAGATTTTTGACGCCCATATAACCAGGTTCGTTCAGATGGTCTACATAAAAACGAAGATTGCGCCCGCGTTGTCCGGCGAGATAGCTTGCTGTGTTTGCAGATCCGGCCGATACGCCGATGCAGAAATCGAATGTAATGTGTTCATCTAAAAAGCGGTCAAGAATGCCTGCGCTGTAGGCACATTTCATGCCGCCGCCTTCTACTACAAGTCCTGTCTTCATGTCTGGGATACTCCTTTTGCCTGAAATTAGCATTATTGTAGCACTTTTTTTCTTTTTGTCAAATTTTTAACAATATGTGTTTGTTTTTCCGCAACCGTTTCAGTAGTGCCGGGACATTTGAAAAAAAGTGATTGGCTGACAATTCCTTAGAATGGGGACAGCCCGGAAGGCAGAGATATTGGATTTTCTTGATATGAGATATGATTTGACGAATGGGCAGATTGAGGAAGGTATGGGATAATATTTAAAAATGATAATATCCTTTCGTAAAGAAAGTTTCATAAAAGCTAAGAAAGTTTTCAATAAAGTTGTGGAATTTGTTTCTCATGGAAGTTCATCTCCTTTCTGTTTACGCTGTCATTATAAAACACGAAGGGGTATATTACTTGCCAAAATAAAAAAATAATTGGACAAAAATTGCAAAAAGCAGAGATACCGCTTCTCTGCTTTTTGCAATTTTTCTTATATGTTTTTACGATATTCAGAAGGTGACAGTCCTTTTGCCTTTTGAAAAATGCGGCTGAAATACAGTGGATTATCATATCCGACAATTTGTGCGATCTCATTGATATTGTATTGTGTATTTTGAAGCAGTGCTTCGGCATTATATATTCTTTTTTGCAGAATGAATTGCTTTGGCGTGATTCCGGCATATAATCTGAAATTACGGATAAACCAACTGGCACTGACATGATTTTGTTCGGCATAGTCATCAATGCTGATTGGTTCATTGTAATGCTCACTGAAATAAGAAATTGCTTTGTCTATTTCCTCAGCAGCATGGGAGTTCACTGTGTTGACAGAAAATTTAAAGTGGCGTTGTAGTTTTATAAAAATTTGTCTTAAATACATTTCAAGCATTTCAGAATAGCTATCCTGACACATTTGTAATTCTTTTATCATGGCACGGAAAAGATACTGATATTCCGAACCGGAACCACAGTGGAACACCCTTTTATCATTTGTCAATCCATAGGAACGGAGCAGATTGGTGACATTGTTTCCTGTAAAATGAACCCAGTAAACCTCCGTCTGGTCTTTGGCATAGTATTCATATTTCTGGGGTTCTCTTGGGCGGTATAAAACCATATGACCAGCATGAACAATCGTTTCTTCCTCATCGTTGTCAAAATGAAAATGAGCTTTCCCGGCAGCAATAAAGATCAACTGAAAATCAACTCTGCCACGTGGTCTCCAGGTTACATATCTAATGCTTTTAAAAAGGCGGGAAGTTTAGGGTGCGTATATAACTTGTAAGTCCCACACATGGTTACGACAAGTGGCTTGGATTTATCTTTTCTGTCAATTGTTGAGTTATTCAGATATGCATTATTGGTATACATTTGAGACCCCCATATGATAATTGAAAATGTTCATGAAATAATAATCTGAAATACATAAATTTATGTTTGGCTCATGATGCAATTTTATCATTTTATGCATGTCTTGTCTATTTGGATTTTAAACGTTTGAAATAATGGTATTTTTTGTATAAATTAACGTGCTGGAAAATGAAAGTCAATAAAAGTACATGTCAAAAATAACAAAAGAAAGGAATAAAGAAAATGGTTTTTGTTAATTATACTGTTTTGTGCATGTTTTGTGTAATTTATGATATGGTTTTTTGACATCAGTTTTTATATACTATCTATAACAAAGTTGTGGGAACAAAAATAAGGATCATCGAAAGGAGCAGTTTCACATGGAAGAAAAGAAATACCTGAAATGGTATAACAAGGTGGGGTATGGAACCGGAGATCTGGCAGGAAATGTTGTGTATGCATTTCTTTCCTCGTTTGTAATGTTGTATCTGACAAATACGGTAGGGTTAAATCCGGGAGTTGTTGGAACATTGATCATGGTATCAAAATTATTCGACGGTGTCAGTGATATGTTTTTTGGTACATTGATTGACAAAACAAAGAGCAGACTTGGAAAAGCAAGACCGTGGATGCTTTATGCATATATTGGCTGTGCAGTAACGCTTGTGGCGAACTTTGCAATACCGGAAAGTCTTGGAAAAACAGCACAGTATGCATGGTTTTTTATTGCATATACTTTGCTGAATGCAGTATTTTTTACTGCAAACAATATTGCCTATGCATCACTGGTTACGTTTTGTACAAAAAATAGCAAAGAACGGGTAGAAATGGGGTCGTTCCGTTTTATTTTTGCGTTTTTAACAAGTCTGATCATTCAATCTATCACCGTTCAGTTTGTAAGAATGGCAGGCGGTGGAGCTGCTGCATGGAGAACCGTAGCAATCATATACGCAGTAATCGGACTGATTGTAAACACAATTTCCGTATTCTCAATCAAAGAACTTCCGGAGGAAGAATTAAAGGCAGGCAGAGAACAGACAGAAGAAAAATATGGTTTGATTGAAGCCGCAAAACTTTTATTTTCCAACAAATATTATCTTATGATTTGTGTTACTTATATTTGTCAGCAGATCTATTCTGCTATGTTAAATATGGGTATTTACTATATGATTTATGTTTTGAAAAATGAAGATTTATATTCGGTCTTTTCCTGGGCAATTAATATCCCTGTCATCATTGCAATGTGTATTACACCTATGCTTGTGGAAAAGATGAAGGGATTATATCGAATGAATCTTGCAGGATACATTCTTGGAACAGCCGGCCGTGTCGGCGTTATTTTTGCAGGCTATATGGGAAGTGTTCCGCTGATGCTTGCTTTTACCGCAATCGCAGCACTTGGAATGGCACCATGGCAGGGAGATATGGGAGCTGTTGTGGCAAGCTGTTCAGAATACACATACCTGACAAAACATAAACACATTGATGGAACCATGTATTCCTGTACATCCTTTGGAACCAAAATCGGGGGTGGAATCGGAGTTGCCCTCTGCGGATGGCTGCTTGATGCAAGCGGATTTGTCAAGGAAGCGGCCGTGCAGCCTGCATCCTGCATGAATATGCTTCACATTATGTATTTATGGATTCCAATGATCCTGTCATTAGTCATTACATTTATTATGTCAGAAATGAATGTGGAAGCAGCGAACCGGCGACTTAGAGAACAGATGGAGGAGTGTTGACGTGGAATATAGTGGAATGAAAGAAGATGAACGTCTGGTTTCGGTTACACCGAGTCAACGGCAGATTGCTTATCAGAATATGGAATATTTTTGTTTTATTCACTTTACAGTTAATACATTTACCGGAAGTGAGTGGGGATTGGGAGATGAACCGGAATCCATTTTCAATCCAAAAGAATTAGATGCCCGCCAATGGGCAAAAACAGCTGCAGAAGGTGGGATGAAAGGACTGATCCTTACCTGCAAGCATCATGATGGTTTTTGCCTCTGGCCGAGCAGGTATACGGAACACAGCATTAAAAATTCACCATACAAAAATGGAAAAGGTGATATTGTCCGCGAAACAGCAGAGGCATGTAAGGAATTTGGTCTGAAATTTGGCGTCTACCTTTCGCCATGGGATAGAAATAATGAAGCTTATGGAAAAGGTAAGGAGTATGATGACTACTATGTAAATCAGCTTACAGAACTGTTGACAAACTATGGAGATATCTTTGTGATCTGGCTGGATGGTGCATGTGGAGAAGGAAGCAATGGGAAAAAACAGATTTACGACTGGAAGCGATATTATGAAGTGATGCGTAAGCTCCAGCCGGATGCTGTAATTTCAATTTCAGGTCCGGATATCCGATGGTGTGGAAATGAAGCCGGGCAGGTACGTCCGAGTGAATGGAGTGTTGTAGCTGCTGATATGACAGATCCGGCAATTACAGCACAACTCAGTCAGCAGGAAGATAATGAAGAATTTCGTAACCGTCCATTAGATGAAACACAGACAGACCTTGGAAGCCGTGAATGTCTGCGTTCCGAAAAAAATCTGGCTTACTATCCGGCAGAAACGGATGTCTCTATTCGTCCTGGATGGTTTTACCATGAAGAGGAAGATGACAAGGTGCGTTCCTTTGAAAATCTGAAAGAGATTTACTTGTCCTCTGTAGGTGGAAACACGACACTTTTGTTAAATCTTCCACCAATGAAAAATGGAAAGCTTCACCCGACGGATGTGCAAAATGTGAAACTGCTTGGAGAATTTATAAAAGATACTTTTAACGATAATCTGGCAGATATTGCAGAACTCCAGACGATTCCGGAAAAGGATATACATGGAAATAGTGGGGATGTACTTAGAACAGATCATTATGACAGGGTATTCGAAAACGCGGCCGGAAACAGGGAATTAACGATACAGATGCGCTGGAAAGAAAAAAATATGTTATCATATCTGGTGTTGAAGGAAGCAATCCCATATAGCCAGAGGGTAGAAAAGTTCTCTGTATGGTATGCTGCTGCGGAAGGAAAAAAGGAAAAGCTGACCGAAGCAACAACCATAGGGTATAAAAAGATTGTTGATTTACAGGGAATTGAGACAGATTTGCTTGAAATTCATATTGAGGATGCAAGGGTCGCCCCTGTCCTATCCTTTGTTGGGGTATATAAATAATAGGATAATTACAGGATACAGCCCATGAAATAATATGATTGTATGGGGTGTATGGAAAGAGAGGGAAAATATGAACGCTGATATGAAATGGCTGGACAATCCGGAAGTGTTTAAGGTAAATCAATTGGAATCACATAGTGATCATTGTTATTATCTGGATTATTCAGACATGAAAAAAGAAAAAAATCCATTATTACAGTCATTAAATGGTCAATGGGAGTTTGCTTACAGCAAAAATGTGATGGAAAGACCTGTTGATTTTTATAAGGAAACATTTGATGCATCAGGATTTGATAAAATTATGGTTCCAGGACATATCGAACTGGCTGGATATGATAAAATCCGTTACATCAACACGATGTATCCGTGGGAAGGAAAAGAGTACCACAGAGGAGCCTATAGCATGGAGGCAACCGGAGCAGAAGAAGGAATGTTTTCAGAGGCACAGTACAATCCGGTAGGCTCTTATATCAAATACTTTGATTTGGACAGGAGTATGTGTGGAAAAAGAATCCATATCTGCTTCGAAGGTGTAGAAGAAGCTATGTATCTGTGGCTGAATGGCCAGTTTATAGGTTATGCCGAAGACAGCTTTACACCTTCTGAGTTTGATCTGACACCATATATTAAGGAAAAAGGAAATATCCTAGCAGTGCAGGTACATAAGATGAGTACAGCAGCATTTTTGGAGGATCAGGACTTTTTCAGATTTTTTGGAATTTTCAGAAATGTTACGTTGAAGGCATTACCGGATGTTCATCTGGAGGATGTATGGTTTAAACCTGTGTTAAATCAGGATAATGTAAGCGGAAGGGTATCGACTAGCATGAAGGTATCTGCACCTGACAGTCAGCATGTAACTGCATGCTTTATTTTAAAAGACAGGGAAGAAAATGTATTAGTAGAGAAATCCATACAGTTAACGAAAGAAAACGGCCATATGGAAGGCACGATTTGTGTTGATTTGGAAAATGTCAAACTGTGGGATAATCATAATCCATATTTATATCATGCTTATGTTGAGCTTAAAGCAGAGGATGGCTCCCTGGCAGAGGTAATCCCTTATGATATCGGTTTCAGAAGAATAGAGATTATAGATAAAGTAATTTATCTGAATGGAAAACGACTTGTTATCACAGGAGTAAACCGTCATGAGTGGAATGCAAAAACAGGAAGATGCATTGGTGTGGAAGATATGAAAGCAGACATATCCTGTATGCTCAGGAACAATATTAATTCTGTTCGTACCTGCCACTATCCTGACCAGATACCGTGGTACTATATGTGCGACAATGCAGGTATATATGTGATGGCAGAAACAAATCTGGAAAGCCATGGTTCATTCCAGAAGCTGGGGGCAATCGAGCCATCGTGTAATGTACCGGGGTCTTTTCCACAGTGGAGAGATGCTGTGCTTGATCGTGCAAAAAACAATTTTGAAACTTTTAAAAATCATACGTCCATCCTTTTCTGGTCATTAGGAAATGAATCCTATGCAGGAGACGACATTGAGGCAATGAATGTTTATTTTGCTGAAAAGCAGGATGGAAGACTGGTTCATTATGAAAGCTCTTATTATAACAGGGCATATGAGGATACTATTTCTGATTTAGAGACAAGAATGTATGCAAAACCGGAGGATGTAGAGGAATACCTGAATAATAGTCCGAAGAAACCATATATTTTATGTGAATTCATGCATGATATGGGAAATTCCATGGGAGGACTTGGTTCTTATATGAAGCTGATTGACAAATATGATAGGTATCATGGCGGATTTATATGGGATTTTATTGATCAGGCAATTATGGTAAAAGATCCGGTGACAGGAAAAGATGTTTTACGCTATGGAGGGGATTTTGATGATAAACCGGCAGACTATGAATTTTCAGCAAATGGAATCGTATTTGCTGACAGGAAAGAGAAACCGGCAATGCAGGAAGTGAGGTATTACTATGGCTTATACAGATAAATTAAGAGTGGTCTATGGTGACTATACACTTGGTGTACATGGGGAGAAATTTGATTATATTTTTTCTTATGCACAGGGTGGACTGGAATCTATCGTTAAAAATGGATATGAGTGGCTGTACCGTTGTCCAAAACCTACTTTCTGGAGAGCATTGACAGATAATGACAGGGGAAGCAGGTTTCACATTAAAAGCGGAAGCTGGCTTTCCGCAGATATGTTCATTGACTGTAAGGGAATAAAGGTCATCATGGATGGCAAGGAGCAGACCCCATATGCCCCTGATAATAATAGCTATGGTGGTGATGTTTATGCGGATGAAATTGTCGTAACATACACATACGAGACCATAACCACTCCGGAGACAACGGTTCTTGTAAGCTATACCGTTGATGTATCTGGAAAGATTCGCGTGGATGTACATTATCATGGGGTACAGGGACTTCCAGAATTACCTGTATTTGGAATGAGATTTATCATGCCAACACTGGCAGACAAATATTTATATAAGGGACTCTCCGGGGAAACATATCCTGACAGAAAAGCGGGGGCAAAAGAAGGAATCTATGAGATTGAAGACCTGAGTCTTACACAATATCTTGTTCCGCAGGAATGTGGTATGAGAATGGATACAGAGTGGCTTGAGATTACAAGACATACGGCTCTTGATAACAGCCGGACAGACAGTTCATCACAGATACTGCGCATTGAAAAGAATGGCGAAAAATTTGCATTTTCCTGTCTGCCTTATACAGCATCTGAGATTGAAAATGCCCTTCACCACGAAGAACTGCCACCGGCAAGAAGAACCGTTTTATGTGTATATGGTGCAGTAAGAGGTGTTGGAGGTATTGACAGCTGGGGAACTGATGTGGAAGAGGAATATCGTATCAGTGCGGAAGATGATATAGATTATTCATTTACCATCTGTTAAACGTGGGATGAGGATATGAAGTTTAAGATTACCAAAGACTGGATAAAGAGTTTTTTTGTAATGATCATTGCAGTTATTGTCATGGGAATGTGTGTTTCGCTTTTGGTGATGTGTGATATGGGAGCAGATCCCTGTTCAGCAATGAATTATGGAATTTCGCATAAGCTTGGGATGAGTTTTGGGAATTATCAGCTCCTTTCCAATATTGTTCTGCTGATTATAGTAATTATTTTTGATAAGAAGCTTATTGGTACAGGAACGCTTGGGAACATGATTTTGGTTGGTTATTCGGCAGATTTTTTCACATGGATATGGAAAGAAGTCTGCCATATACAGGCACAGCTTAATCTGGGGATTAGAATTGTTATTTTGATTCCTGCACTCATACTGTTTATTCTGGCAGCAGCTATATATATGCAAAGTGGACATGGAACAGCACCATATGATGCAGTATCCTTTTTAATCAGTGAAAAAATTGAAAAGCATTCTGGGAAAAATATGTTTCGGATTGTACGGATTGTATATGATCTGGCAGCAACCGGTATCGGTGTTATAGCCGGAGGTGAAGTTGGTGTGATAACGATATTGATGGTGATTTTGCTGGGACCTACCGTGGATTTGGTCGGACGAATAATGAAAACAGGAAGGGGAGTGGAGAAACAGGGAGTATAAATAAAAGGAGTTGCTTGTAAGTGCTATTGGTATATGAAAACAGAAATACAGGAGTATCCGCGGAGTGGAAGAAGCCAGTACATGTGCCGCCGCATCTACATGAGGCAATAGAAGTAGTGTATGTAACGGATGGAGAAATAGAACTTGGAGTGGGACAGGAATTGTTCCATATGGATGAAGGGGATTTTGCAGTTGTGTTTCCAAATGTAATACATCATTATCAGGTGTTTGGGGAAAAAGAAAACAAGGTAATATTCCTGTACCTTGAACCAACACTGTTTCCTTCCTATTACAGGGAATTGCAGATATACAGCCCGAAGAACCCGGTTGTAAAAAAAGAGCAGGTGCATCCGGATGTGGTAAATGCCATAAAATATCTGACCGGAATAACAGAGGGGAATCCTCGGATGATACAGGCATATGCACAGATGATCCTTGCACATGTTTTCACAACAATGCCAATGATGGATAAAAGTGCGGTAGGGAGTGATGACCTGATTTATAATGCGGTAGAATACGTGGCCAAAAATTTTAGGGAAAACATCAGCCTTGAAAAAATGGCATATGAATTGTGTGTAAGTAAATATGTGTTGTCAAGAATGTTTGCAAAAACCTTTCACTGTAATTTTAGTAAATATGTGAATGGAGTCCGGTTAAATTATGCAGTTGCGGCACTGGAAAACACAATGGATTCCATTACAAATATATGTCTTGATTGTGGATTTGAAAGTCAAAGAACTTTTAACCGCGTGTTTAAGGAAAGATATAAAATCACACCTAGAGAATATCGAAAAAGGATAATTACGTAAAGCGATGTAATACTGCAGATATTGGGGCGGTGATGACAATAATAGTTATGAATGGCATCCGGAATTAGAAAAAGTGGTGGTGTTTCCTGAGAAAGAGAAAACTTGTCATAACAGCCGAAAATAGATATAATAGTTACACATGTGGGATACCACAATGAACGAAAAAGGCGAGGAAACAATCATGGCATTTGTACATCTGCATACACATACGGAATATTCATTACTCGATGGTTCCAACAAAATAAAAGAATATGTAAGCCGTGTGAAAGAACTGGGGATGAACAGTGCCGCGATCACCGATCATGGCAATATGTATGGTGTGGTGGAATTTTATAAAACCGCAAAGGCAGCAGATATTAATCCGGTGATTGGCTGTGAGATCTATGTGGCGCCGAATTCCCGGTTTGATCGCGAGACCAGCCATGGCGAGGACCGGTATTACCATCTGATCCTGCTTGCGGAAAACAATACCGGTTATGCGAACCTTATGAAGATCGTCTCCATCGGGTTTACGGAAGGGTATTATTACCGGCCGCGTGTGGATTTTGAGACGCTGCAGAAATACCATGAGGGACTGATCTGCCTGTCGGCGTGTCTGGCGGGAGAAGTGCCGCGCTATATTGTGCGTGGATTTTATGAAGAGGCAAAAGGCATTGCAAAAAAATACCAGGACTGTTTTGGAAAAGACAACTATTTCCTGGAATTACAGGATCATGGCATCCCGGATCAGAAGACGGTCAACCAGGGGCTTCTTCGGATCAGTCAGGAACTGGGCATTCCCCTTGTCTGCACGAACGATATCCACTATACCTATGAAACGGATGTGGAGGCACACGATGTCCTTCTCTGTATCCAGACCGGTAAAAAGATTACGGATGAAGACCGTATGCGTTACGAGGGCGGACAGTTTTTCGTAAAAAGCGAGGAGCAGATGCGGAGTCTGTTTCCGTATGCAAAAGAAGCTGCAGACAACACGCAGAAAATCGCAGACCGCTGCCATGTCACACTCGAATTTGGCAATTACCAGATTCCAAAATATGCACCGCCGGAAGGCTATGACAGTGCGTGGACATTTCTGGATGCGCTGTGTGAGAAGGGATTTAAGGAAAAATATACGGACAATCCGGCGTACGATGAGACGCAGTGTGCAAAGATCCATGACGATATGGAATACGAGCTTGGCATTATCCAGAAGATGGGATTTGTCGAGTATATCTTAATCGTGTGGGATTACATCAACTGGGCGAAAACACATGACTGCTGGGTCGGACCGGGGCGTGGTTCCGGCGCGGGCAGCCGCGTGTGCTATTGTACCGGCATCACAAACATTGATCCGGTCAAATATAACCTCCTTTTTGAGCGTTTTTTAAATCCGGAGCGTGTGTCCATGCCGGATATTGACGTGGATTTTGAGTATGCGGAGCGTTCCCGCGTGATCGAGTACGTCACAGAAAAATATGGAAAGGATTCTGTGACACAGATTACGACCTTTGGTACGATGGCAGCCCGCGGTGTCATCAAGGCAGTTGGAAAAGCACTCGATTTTCCGTATGCGGAGATGGACCGTGTGGCAAAAATGGTGCCGATGGAACTGAACATTACGATTGACCGTGCCCTGCAGGTCAACCCGGAATTCCGCAGCCTCTATGATGGGGATGCACGTATGCACGAACTGATTGATATGGCAAAGCGTCTCGAAGGGCTGCCGAACCACACATCCGTACATGCGGCAGGGGTTGTGATCTATCCGGGAGAGGCGAGCAATTATGTGCCGCTGGGGCGTGCCAGTGACGGAACACCGACGGCAGAGTACAATATGGTACAGCTTGAGGAACTTGGTCTTTTAAAGATGGATTTCTTAGGACTCCGCACGCTTACCGTATTAAAAGATGCCGTCAAAAATGTAAAGGCATCCCAAGGCATCGACATTGACATCGATCATATCGATTTGAATGATAAAAAGGTGCTTGATTTTATCGGAACCGGGCGCACCGAGGGTGTGTTCCAGCTGGAATCTGCGGGCATGCAGAACTTCATGAAAGAGTTAAAACCACAGAATTTCGAGGATATCGTTGCCGGAATTTCCCTGTACCGTCCGGGACCTATGGATTTTATTCCAAACTACATCAGGGGAAAGAATAATGCAGACACCGTTACTTACGTGACGCCGGAATTGCAGCCGATCCTTGAGCCAACGTATGGATGTATCGTTTATCAGGAGCAGGTGATGCAGATCGTACAGCAGCTTGCGGGGTATACGATGGGACAGGCGGACAACATCCGCCGCGCCATGAGCAAAAAAAAGCAGTATGTCATCGATGCGGAGCGGCAGAGTTTCGTCTACGGAGATTCAGAGCGCGGCATCAGGGGCTGCGTGGCAAACGGCATTGATGAGAAAGCGGCAAACAGTATTTACGATTCCATGGTGGATTTTGCAAAGTATGCGTTTAACAAATCCCATGCGGCAGCCTATGCGGTCATCAGTGTGCAGACCGCGTGGCTGAAGTTTTACTATCCGGTGGAATTTATGGCAGCACTTATGACGTCCGTGATTGACAATTCGGCAAAAGCCGCGGAGTATCTGCTGCATTGTAAGGAACTCGGTATTTCCGTGCTCCCGCCGGATATCAATGTGGGACAGGGAGAATTCACGGCAGAGGGAAATGCCGTGCGCTATGGTCTGTATGCCATTAAATCCCTGGGACGTCCGGTGATTGACAGCATCATCGAGGAACGCAAAAAAGGTGGTTCATACCGCACCCTGCAGGATTTCATTGAACGTACGGTGCAGCGGGACATCAACAAGCGTGCCATTGAGAACCTGATCAAGGCAGGGGCCTGTGACGGGCTTGACGGCAACCGCCATCAGATGTCGATTGTCTATGCGTCGATTGTGGACGATGTGGTACGGCGGAAAAAGACCGGGCTGGAAGGACAGATGAGCCTGTTTGATTTTGTCGGGGAGGAAGATAAAAAGGACTACGAAGTCCATTATCCGAATGTGGAGGAGTTCCCGAAGGAAGTGCTGCTGGGCTTTGAAAAAGAAGTGCTTGGGATTTATTTAAGCGGGCATCCGCTGGAAGATTACCTTGGTAAAATGAAGAAAAATGTCACGGCAAATGCAGCGGATTTTGTCAGGGAAGAGGAAAGCGGCACAATTCGTGTGACAGATAATATGCATGTGGTTGTGGGTGGCATGATTGCAGCAAAAACCGTTAAATATACAAGGAATAATCAGGCAATGGCATTTCTGACAGTGGAGGATCTGACCGGTTCTGTGGAAATTATTGTATTCCCAAAAGATTATGAGAGATACAACCGCTTTTTGAATGATGAGGAGAAGATTTTCGTAGTCGGACACGCAACGGTGGAGGAGGAACAGGACGGAAAAGTGATCTGCGAGCGGATCGTTCCGTTTGACGATACCAGAAAGGAACTCTGGCTGCAGTTTCCGACAAAGAGTGATTTTTCTGCGAAAGAACAGCAGGTGTATGAGATTCTCCGGGATTCGGACGGAAATGATGAAGTGGTAATTTATATATCGGATGTCAAGGCATTTAAAAGATTGCCAAGAAACCGTGCGGTTGGTACAAATTCTGTACTCTTGGCACGTTTGACAGAATTTCTGGGCGAAAAAAATGTAAAAGTTGTAGAAAAAGGCATTGAAAATCGCGCGTAATAAGTATAGAATAAAACAGATTAAAGAATTTCATTTTAATTTTAATAAATGGAGGATTTCACAATGGCGAAAGAGATTAACACAATTGGTGTACTGACCAGTGGAGGAGATGCCCCGGGAATGAACGCTGCAATCCGTGCAGTTGTCCGTCAGGCTTTATCCAAAGGAAAGAAAGTGAAAGGAATCAAGCGTGGATACGCTGGATTATTAAACGAAGAAATTATTGACATGAACGGACAGAGCGTTTCAGATACAATCTCTCGTGGTGGTACTATTTTACAGACTGCCCGTTGTATGGAGTTTACCACACCGGAAGGACAGCAGAAAGGTGCGGAGATCTGTAAGAAGCATGGAATTGATGCAATTGTAGTTATCGGTGGAGATGGTTCTTTCAAGGGTGCACAGAAGCTTGCTGCACTGGGAATCAATACCATTGGTCTTCCGGGAACCATTGATCTGGATATTGCATGTACTGATTATACCATTGGTTTTGACACCGCTGTTAATACAGCCATGGAAGCGATTGATAAGGTCCGTGATACTTCTACATCTCATGAGAGATGCTCAATTATTGAGGTTATGGGTCGTGGAGCCGGACATATCGCATTATGGTGCGGTCTTGCAAACGGTGCTGAGGAGATTCTTCTTCCGGAAAAATATGATTATGATGAGCAGCGTCTGATTGATCAGGTAGTCAACGCAAGAAAGAACGGAAAGCAGCACTATATTATTGTAAATGCTGAGGGTATCGGTCATTCACAGAGCATGGCAAAGCGTATCGAGGAAGCGACAGGTGTTGAGACACGCGCAACGATTCTCGGACATATGCAGCGTGGTGGAAGCCCGACATGTAAGGACCGTGTCTATGCAACCACAATGGGTGCAATGGCAGTTGACCTTCTCTGCGAAGGAAAGAGCAACCGTGTCATTGGACATAAGGGTGGCAAGTTTGTAGATTTCGACATTGATGAAGCTCTGGCTATGAAGAAAGATGTCGATGAGTACATGTACGAAATCTCAAAGACACTGGTATAGTTATTCCTTTTATTGGAGAACATAGTGCGGCAGGGAATTCTCTCTGCCGCATTTTTAGGTTTGAAATCAATGGGATTTTCAAGGAGACGGGCAATGGACAACACCAAGGAAATTCTCACACTAGCAGTAGAAATCGGGGACGCGATGCTGCGGTGCGGAGCAGAAATTTACCGGGTGGAAGATTCTGTGATACGCATATTGGAAGCTTTTGGCCTGGATGATTTTGATGCTTATGTTTTATCCAACGGAATTTTTGCAAGTGCAAATGAGAGCAGGGAGGATGCCTGCAGTGTGGTAAGGTATGTTCCTCTTTCGGCAACCCATCTGGGGAAACTCGCTGCTTTAAATCAGCTGACCCGAGATATCTGTAATCATAAATGTTCGGTTGCAGAGGCATCAGAGCGGTTGAAACAGTGCAAAAAAATTCCAGTTTATGCGAATGCGGTACAGTTACTGGCATGTGGAATCGGTTGTGCAGCGTTTACCTTCATGTTTGGAGGGCATCTGCCGGAAGCACTGTATGCATTTTTTGTAGGACTGATAGAGCAGCTGGCATTGTTTGTGTGCCGGAAGCGTAAAGTTTCCAGATTTTTAACGAATGTATATGTCAGTCTGCTGATCTCTTTGCTTAGTCTGCCAGCGGCCGCGGGTGTGATACCTGTTTTGCATGACAAAGTGGTGATCGGGGCAATTATGCCGTTAGTACCTGGAATTGCACTGACAACATCCATTCGTGATTTTTATAATGGCGATTATTTGTCCGGAACGATCCATCTGATTGATGCACTTCTTACGGCACTTTGCATTGCAGTGGGCATTGCACTGCCGATTCTGTTGTTGCGATATGGAGGGAATTTACCGGTATGAGTTATGTACTTCAGTTTTTTATTGCAGCGATTGCCACGGTTACTTTTGCCATTTTGTTTGCGGCACCGAAAAAGGAACTGGTTTTCTGTGGCGTATCAGGCGGGCTTGCCTGGCTGGTTTATTTTATTTTGTACAGGCAGTCGGGGAATGTGGTTTTGGGCAGTCTGGTGGCAACCTTTGTTTTGACAATTTTAAGTCGTATTCTGGCAGTAGCAAGATGCAATCCTGCCACGATTTATCTGGTATCCGGGATTTTCCCACTGGTTCCGGGAGCCGGTATCTATTATACGGCATATTATCTGATATCCGGAATGCCGGCAAAATGCTCGGCAAAAGGGCTGGAAACTTTTGAGATTGCCCTGGCCATTGTATTTGGGATTATTTTTGGCTTCTCGATTCCGGAAACACTGTTTCATAAAAGGAAACAGTAAGTAATGGGAAAGGATTATACGGATGATATGATTACAAGCAGTGCAAATCAGCAGATGAAACATCTGTCACAGCTGATGAAAAGGGCGAAAGAACGAAAAAAAGAACAGGTCTTTGTTGTGGAAGGAATAAAGATGTTTCAGGAAGCACCGGCGGATACGGTGGTGTCTGTCTACGTGTCGGAAAGTTTTCTGGAAAAACCGGAACATGAAAAATGTCTGCAGGGATACCGGTATGAGGTCGTGAGTGATGCGGTATTCCGGGAAATTTCGGATACACAGACTCCGCAGGGAATCCTTGCGATTGTCCGCATGCCGAAGTATGATCTGCCCGATCTTTTGCAGGGGGATCACACGCATCTTTTAATTCTTGAGAGCGTGCAGGATCCGGGAAATCTTGGAACGATGGTGCGCACCGGAGAGGGTGCCGGCATCACGGGAATTATAATGAATAAAACGACGGTGGATCTGTTTAACCCGAAAACCATACGCTCGACGATGGGAAGTATCTACCGTGTTCCGTACCTGATCACGGAGCATCTGCCGGATCTGCTTGATGAGCTGCATAAGGAGAATATCCGATTGTATGCGGCACATTTAAAAGGAGATACATATTATGATGCCTTTGATTTTACCGGGGCATGTGGCTTCCTGATTGGAAATGAGGGGAACGGTCTGTCTGATGAAATTGCAGAGTGTGCGGATTGCTATCTGAAGATTCCCATGGAGGGAAAGGTGGAGTCGCTGAATGCAGCCGTTTCCGCAGCACTTTTGATGTATGAATGTAAGAGACAGCGGGGAGAGCACAATGAAAATATGGTTTAAAATCTGGGAAAACACACACTTATTAAAATCGGAAACCATAGAAGATAATACGGAGGATACACGTACACATAAGATTTTTCATGCACTTGAAGAAGTCTGTCTGAAGTGGGATCTGGGAAAGCCGATCTGGTTTGATGCGAATATAGCGGAATTTCAAAGGCATGCGCGAACGAGGTTTGGCAAGGACAATTTTGTGGAGGAAACAGAATTTGATTATCTGGAGATACAGGTGATAGACGAAGATTAAAAAAATATTAAATTTGTTGCTTTCTGCGTACAGAACGTGTTTCTTGTGATATGATAATACCGTATGGGAAAGCACGGTGAGGTCTGCTTTCGCATTTATGAAAGGAATGTCTGCCATTGTGGCAGGAAAGAGGAGGAATGACATGGGAACATCGCAGATGCTGGGGGAAGATATTGATAGTTGGGAAACTATGATGTTTTTATATAATTCAGCACTGAAAGAGGTCGGAACAAAACTTGAGATTTTAAATGACGAGTTTGTTCATATACATAAGTACAATCCGATTGAATATATTAAGTCGCGGATTAAAACACCGGAAAGTATTGTAAAAAAATTAAAGCGTGACGGATATGAGAGTACGATCGAGAATATGAGAAATTATATTAACGATATTGCAGGAATCCGTATTGTCTGCTCGTTTACTTCGGATATTTACCGTCTTGCAGAGATGATCGGAAAACAGAATGACCTGACCGTGATCTGTGTAAAAGACTATATCAAAAATCCGAAAGTCAGCGGTTACAAGAGTTTCCATATGCACGTGACGGTTCCTATCTTTTTATCGGACCGTGTGGTTGATACAAAGGTGGAAATCCAGATCCGCACCATTGCAATGGATTTCTGGGCAAGTCTGGAGCACAAGATTTATTATAAATTTGAGGGGCATGCCCCGGAATATATCAGCCGGGATCTGCGTGCATGTGCAGAAATTGTTTCAAACCTCGATGCAAAGATGCTGCAGCTGAATGAAGCAATTTTAGAAGAAAAGGAAAAAGAGGAACAGAAGAAAAAGGAAGAATAGTTACGAAGAATAAAACTATTACGGAACAGTCGGAAAGAAGGGAATGCTATGGTACCTTCCATTGCACGTCAGAGTGTGATTTTAAAATGTAATATGCAAAAATCCGTGATGCTTGGAAACTACGAATTTTTCTATGCTGCGGGATTGATGAGAAAATTATACAACATAGAGATCCGGACAGATATGGAACCGGAACAGATTCTGGAAGCGATTCTGCAGGTGCAGGATAATCTGGCCCCGCAGAGTGAACAGGAAAAATATCTGATACAGATCATAAAGAATTATGAGCCGTCAGCGGATCATGATGCACAGATGGATGAGCTGTTTGCCTGGGGAGAACAGGAACCTGACATGTGGCAGGTCACGACATCGTTCCATCCGGTTATAAGGTAACTATGAGCGATAGTTACCTTATATTTTTGCAATTTTCGTACATACTACAAGTAATTTTAAAAGAAAGATGAGGATGTATGAAATGAGTAAGATGACTCTGGAACAGGAAGAAGTGCGCAATCAGGAGTATAATGAGTATGTCGAACAGATGACACCGAAACATAATCTGTGGGCAAATATGGGAAAAGCCTTTTTGCTGGGGGGAGGTATCTGCCTGTTGGGACAGATTATTTTACAGATTGCAGCCGGGGTATTCGGACTTAAGGCAGAGGATGCCGCTCTTTGGTGCAGTTTACTTCTTGTTCTTCTTTCGGTGATCCTGACGAGCTGTAATGTATATGGGATTCTTGCCAACTGGGGAGGTGCAGGGGCATTGGTTCCGATTACCGGATTTGCAAATGGCGTGTGTGCTTCTGCGGTGGAATTCCAGAAAGAGGGACAGGTATTTGGTATCGGATGCCAGATTTTTAAGATTGCCGGTCCGGTGATTTTGTATGGAATTTTTTCAAGCTGGGTGCTGGGACTTATTTACTGGCTATTTTAAATTCGCTGGGGAACTGCGTGGTCCGTCGCATAGAGAAAACTTATGTTTTTCCGTGTACTCTTTTTCAATTTTGCACATACTACCGTAGAGAATAAGTAATCAAAGAGGTGCAGAATGAAAGAAAAACGGGAAATAGTTTATCTGAAGGCAGACCGCAACAGTGTCTGCCATGATCCAAAAATAAAGATACAGGATGTGATGTCTGTACAGTGTGCAGATTCTGCAATCTGTGCCGGAATAAAAAATAAAACACTGTATACGTTTAAGAAAAACGATGACCAGAAAAAAGAAGGAAAAAAGAAAAAACGAATGGAAGTATTTTCGATGCTAAATGTGATCGAACGGATACAGACGGATTACCCGGATGTGGAAATTGTTAGTATCGGGGAACAGGATTTTGTGGTGCAATTGTTAGATGCACCGATGGCACCGAAATGGCTGGAGACGCTTAAAGTTGTTGTGATGGTTGTAGTAATCTTTCTTGGAGCGGCATTTACGATTATGGCATTTAACAATGACGTGTCCGTGGGGGAAGTGTTCGACCGGTTTTATCAGCAGGTGATGGGAAAAGAAAAACCGAAAGTATCAGAAATCGAAATTTTTTACTGTCTGGGACTGGCAGTGGGAATTTTGGTATTTTTTAACCATATCGGAAAGAAAAAAATCACTTCAGATCCGACACCGATTCAGGTTGAGATGCGAAAGTATGAACAGGATGTCGATATGACGTTTATAGAGAACGCGGGAAGAAAGGGGCATGAACACGATGTTTCTTAGACACATTTTTATGGCGGGTCTTGCGACAGCCTGCGGCATTGCGGTTTCTGCCGGAACGTTTGCGTTTCTTCTGGTGATCGGGGTCATTCCGCGCATGATCAAACGCTGCAATTTTGGAGAACGGATACTGATGATTGAAAATACGGTTATACTGGGGGTATTGACCGGTGCCGTATTTTCTGTGATGGAGCGGAAGGCAGCTGCCGTATCCGTGGCTGGCGCATGTCATTTTGGGCGCTTATGGAACTGCAGCGGGAATTTTTGTGGGATGTACTGCGGTGGCACTGGCAGAAATATTAAATACTTTTCCGATCCTGTTCCGGCGTCTGTATATCAACCGTGGACTCAGTGGTGTTATGATTGCCATGGCACTGGGGAAAATGGCTGGTTCTTTTTATTATTTCTTTTTTGGTTACGGGCTTCCAAAATATTGGTAAATCCATATTTTCTAATTGCAATCTTCTTTGTGTCTGGCGTATAATAAAAGGTACGATTAGTTACAGACTAAAGGAGAGAATTTTAAATGGGCAGATATGCATTGGATATGGAAAAATATGCAGATTTGGCAAGGACTGCATCTGCGGAGGGATGCGTGTTATTGAAAAATGACAACAGTACCCTGCCACTTAAAAAAGGAGATAAAGTTGCTGTATTTGGGCGCATGGCGTTTCATTATTACAAGAGCGGACTTGGCTCGGGCGGACTGGTAAATACACGCTATGTGGTTGGAATCCTTGATGCGCTGCGCGCCTGCAAAGATATTGCGCTGGATGAAGAACTGATTGGGATCTACGAAAAATGGATCAAAGACCATCCATATGACGAAGGTGAGGGATGGGGGCTGGTTCCGTGGTCACAGGAAGAAATGCCCGTGACGGAAGAGATGCTTCAAACCGCATCCGGGGATGATGTGGCACTGGTGATTCTTGGACGTACGGCGGGGGAAGACCAGGACAATACGGACAAGCCGGGTAGTTATAAGCTGACACGGACAGAAGAAGACCTGATCCGTAAAGTGAGCAGTCAATTTTCACGCACGGTCGTTATTTTAAATGTGGGAAATATCATTGATATGAAATGGGTCAGAGAATTTGATCCGGCAGCGGTACTCTATGCATGGCAGGGAGGTCAGGAAGGTGGAAACGGTGTCTGTGATGTACTTACGGGGCGTGTGAATCCGTGCGGAAAACTGACCGATACGATTGCAGAGGATATCAGTGACTATCCATCCACGTCAAATTTCGGGGATTTACAGAAAAACTATTATAAAGAAGATATCTATGTGGGATATCGGTATTTTGAGACATTTGCCAAAGATAAAGTTTTGTATCCGTTTGGATTTGGATTGTCGTATACTTCTTTTTCCGTGCAAGCGTCTGCAGAAGAAAAGGACGAGCATACGGTCTGTGTAAAGGCAACAGTGAAAAATACCGGAACAAAACCGGGGAAAGAAGTGCTTGAAGTATATGCCAAAGCCCCACAGGGGGTACTGGATACACCGGTGCGTGTTCTTTGTGGATTTGCAAAGACAAAGGAACTGGCAGCAGGGGAAGAAGAGCATATTACTCTGGAGATTCCGAAAAATACATTTGCCTCCTATGATGACAGTGGTGTAACCGGACACAGGGACTGTTTTGTGCTACTGGAGGGTACTTATACCATTTATGTGGGAACCGATGTGCGGACGGCACAAAAGGCAGGCAGTTATCCGCAGACGTTTACGGTGATTGAACAGCTTGAGGAAGTTTGTGCACCGCAGAAACCGTTTGCCCGTATGACAAGAAAGCCGGGTGATGTGATCGGATATTCCGATACACCGGAACGGATCTATGGTCCGTATGACCGCGTGGAAAAACCGGCAGAGATTTCACAGACTGGCGATAAAGGCTATCGTCTGGAAGATGTATATGACAAAAAGATTTCCATGGAGACATTTGTGGCACAATTGTCGGACGAGGATCTGATTATGCTGTTCCGCGGAGAAGGCATGTGCAGTCCGAAGGTGACTCCGGGTACTGCAGCGGCATTTGCAGGACTGACTCCGTCTTTGAGGAAGTTTAGAATTCCGGCAGAATGTGCATCGGACGGACCATCCGGAATACGTATGGACTGCGGAACAAAGGCGTTTTCCCTTCCGAACGGAACGCTGCTCGGATGTACATTTAACTGTGAACTGGTGCGTCAATTATATGAAATGACAGGGCTTGAACTACGGTTAAACCGTGTAGATACATTGCTCGGACCGGGATTGAATATTCACAGAAATCCGTTGAACGGACGAAACTTTGAGTATATTTCCGAAGATCCGTTTTTAACCGGAAAAATGGGAGCCGCACAGCTGCAGGGACTTAATATTGCAGGTTCCACAGGAACCATCAAACATTTTGCGGCAAACAATCAGGAAACGAAACGACATGAGGCAGATTCGATTATTTCCGTGCGGGCACTGCGGGAAATTTATCTGAAGGGATTTGAAATTGCAGTGCGTGAAGCACAGCCATTATCCATCATGACTTCGTACAACCTGTTAAACGGTATCCATACAGCAAACAGCCATGATCTGATCCAGGGAATGGCAAGAGACGAATGGGGATTTAAAGGAGTAGTGATGACCGACTGGTTCACCTCACAGGATATGCCGATGATTACCGGAAAATTCAAACCAGCTTATCCAATCTCAGCATCTACCGGCTGTATTTATGCAGGCAATGACATCCAGATGCCAGGATGCCAGAAAAATGTCGATGATATTGTAGAAGCGGTTAAAACGGGAAAAGAGATTGATGGATATAAAATCACGAAAGCAGATTTACAGTTTAATGCGGCAAATGTAATCAGAGTTGTTGCCAGGACAATGTAAGGAAAAGCAAATACACATTTTTATGGATAAAACTCTCCGGAAAGACAGATAATATAAAACTG
>OGGT01000303.1_pt1 | contig 29442 bp, 52 predicted proteins | sample 1571311 | NCBI WGS metagenome assembly OGGT01 (sample SAMEA2581931, study PRJEB24529) | metagenome | biome: Human gut stool | place: China | collected 2011
TCAAAAAGGCATCGAAATTGCGAACGAGAAACATCATTTTGATTATCGTTGGCATTTTCATCGCCGCTTTTGTGATCTACACGGTCATCTTTTACAGCATCAAAGGGTGGCAGTGGGACAACCTCTTCCCGTACCTGCTGGGTACGGGCGGCATCATTGAAGCCTTTACTGGGCTGTTGACACTGGTAGAAATTATCGTTGGACGGAAACGAAAGGAGAAGAACAATGAAATTTGAACTGAATAACAAGGTGTACGATGTGCTCAAGTGGCTCGTGCTCATCGTACTGCCCGCCTGCTCCGGCCTCTACGCCGCCCTCGCGGGTGTGTGGGGGTGGGGGTACACCGAGCAGGTCACGACCACCATCAGCGCCGTGGCGCTGTTTATCGGCGCGCTCATCGGCGTGTCGACGTCCAGCTACAACAAAAGCAAGGACGAGGACGGCAAGGGTGACAGCGATGTATCACAGTAGGGACATTGCTGACCTGCGGGCGGACGTGCGCGCAAACTGTGTCATCTTCCTCGACCTCTGCAAGGAAGCGGGGCTTCCGGTTCTGGTGACGGAGACGGTGCGAGATGACGAGTATCAGCGCTATCTTGCGCGCATGGGCTACGCGGCGAAAAACGCGACAAGGCCGACGTTCCACGGCGTTAAGGCGGGGCTGGCGTTCGACATCTGCAAAAACGTCAAGGGGCATGAGTACGACGATCCGTCGTTCTTCGCCCGCTGCGGGCAGATCGGCAAGCAAGTCGGTTTTTCGTGGGGGGGCGACTGGAAGAAATTCCCCGACAAGCCGCATTTTCAATGGGACGACCATATGCGATACACAGGGAGCATGATCTTGGCGGGGAAGTACCCGCCGGAAATGGAGGAGTACATGGATCAGGCAACGTTTAACAAGATGATGGACAGCTATTTATCGCAGCTCGGCACCAAGCCCGTCTCTTCGTGGGCGGCGAAGGACTGGGCGGCGGCAAAGGCGGCTGGCATTACGGACGGCAGCGCGCCGCAGAGACTTATCACGCGGCAGGAAGTCGTGACGATGATCCAGAGAGCAACAAAATAACGGTGTCCGATTCGGGCACAGGAAGGAGCGGGCGGCGAAAGCCCACGCGCAAGCGCCTCTGCAAGCCCTACACGGGCATGGACAGTCAGCACAGGTCAATCCGCGCGCAATTATCCTCTATGGCCCCCAAGCGGGCCGTGGCGTATATCTTATCCTTCGAGCTGCCGCAGGACGAGGCGGCGTGCATTATCGAGTGCGACGTGCGGCGCAAGAGCTACGCGCAAGTGTGTGCAGCGCTGCACCTGTCGCCGGAGGCGGTCAACCGCTGCCGCAGGCGAGCATACAAAAAAATCGCGGATGGGCAAAGAGAGCACCGAGGTTAATCGGTGCTCTCTTTTTTGACTTCGTTTTGCTTTGATTTCGTCCCGCTCCGGCGCTTGGCGTCCGCGCGTTTCTGAACCTCTTTTCGGTGGGCGGCGGCGCACTCGGGGGAACAGGTGACGGTAGGGGTACCGGGCACTATCTCCCGGCCGCAGACAACACAGACCTTTACGCCGCTGCGGGATTTTTTGCGGCGTTTTATGTAGTAATCGTGTGCGGTATTCCAGTTTTTTGACTGCGCGCGGTCGATCTCGCGGACGGCATCCGGGGCGCATTTTGGACAATACTTTTGCAAGCCAGATTGGATGACATACTCTCCACCGCAGATCACGCAGTTATCGATATCTCCCAGATGCCGGGAAAAACCGGTGGCCCGGTACTTTTGCTTCTGGGCCTTCTGCCGCTCTGCCCGACAGGTTGGGCAGTAGCTGGCTCTGGGCCCTCCGATGAAGTTGGCCCCGCAGGTGTGGCAGGTTCGCGTGCGCAGGGTGGTTGACCGGGATGCGGCAAGGCAGTCCTCGCACTTCGCCTGCTCTGCGCGATCGGTGGAAAAAATCTTGCCGCAGGTTACACATTTTTTAGTCCGCATGGCGAGAATTGATCTGGCCGCAAAACCGACGATCGTTGTACAATCCAACGGCCTGTGCGAGCAACAACCGCAGATAGTCGGGGCAGTGCCTTGCACCGGACTCCCAGTCCTCGATAGATCGGCGAGGGATGCAAAAGCGAGTTGCAAATTTCGCCTGAGACAGACCCGTATACTGGCGGATGTCGCAGATCGATAGATGAGCAACATCCCAAATACCACCGACCTCGGCAATACGCTCCTCCGGAACATCTTGATTATCGTCGTCCCAAATGGAACTAAGGGCCCAATCGGAGACAAAGGCTTCGCGGGGCGCGCCCTCGTTCGAGAGCGCGTCCGAAAAGATGCTGTAAAACTGCTTATCGGTCATGGTAAACTCCTCCTTTAATTCAGCTCCTCGACAAAAACGAACATGTCTTCGTCGCGGACAAGATCGCCGTTCTCGTCGTACTTGCCGCAAGCGCCGTCTTCGTTTGTTTTGTTCGCGGTCTCGATGCAGTAATCTACATCTTCGACGGTGTAGGTGTCGGTCTCTTCATCGTACGGGAGGGAGCCTGCGTTAAAGTAATCGGCGCTCCAATCAGGGTCATAGCCGGAACCGTTCCAACGCTGGATCTTGATCTCCACGGTCTTCTTTCCATCGGTAAGCTTCATTTTTATATCCTCCTGGGCTGTTGCCCTCTTTTGTTTACGTGATTATAATACCACGCAATGCGTGGTATGTCAAGAGCTTTTTTGAAATATTTTTTGACCAAATAATGACCAAACGATGACCATTTGGCAAACGAATTTTATGGCATCATAAAAACAGAATAAGAAAGAAGGTGCGCGAGATGTACGAACGACTTTTGGCTTGTGGATTTACCGAGCAAATGGCGATGGACATTCTCGCGCTTTTTCCTGACCCTGACGAATTGAGAACATACGTTTACTTTGCGGAGATGTTCCATGTATAGCTATTTCAACCCGAATCCAAACGGACGCAACGTCAGCGACTGCACCGTGCGCGCGATTTGCAAGGCGACCGGGAAAGACTGGGGCGAGATCTATTTAGCTCTGTGCATACAGGGATACTTAGACGGCGATCTTCCCAATGCAAATGCCTGTTGGGGCGCGTATCTGCGGTCTCTCGGCTATCGGCGCTACATCATGCCGGACACTTGCCCGGACTGCTACACGGTCGGGAGGTTTGCCGATGACCACCCGCACGGTACGTATATTCTCGCCCTCTCCGGACATGTAGTGTGCGTGCAGGATGGGACGATCTACGACAGCTGGAACAGTGAGAACGAAATCCCGCTTTATTACTGGGTAAAAGAAACGGAGGAATGAACATGGCATATCCCTATTTCAACCCCTATTATCCGCCGCCGATGCCGGACAACCTCATGCAGATGCGGCAGCAACAGATGATGCAGCCACAAATGCCTGCGCAAACGGCTCAACCGCAGCAAATGCAGACAAGCGTTGTATGGATTAGCGGAGGAAAAGAAGAAGCAAATGGGTTTATGGTCGCCCCAAATTCTCGAGTAATTATCTTTGAAACAAACTCGATGGTTTTCCACATCAAGGAGCGAGACGCAAGCGGCACGCCTATTCCAATGAGGACGTTTAATTACACGGAAGACGCTGAAAACAAACCTCATGATACTAAAAAAATGGATGATAAGTTTGTCACCCGCGATGAGTTCGACCGTCTGGCGGCGCTTGTGGGCGAAATAAAGGGCAAGAAGAAGCACAAGGAGGACGATGGCGATGAATAATCCCTTTTTCGGAGCGCTCGGCGGAGGGAACGGCTTCATGCAGATGCTGCAGCAGTTCCAGCAATTCAAGGCAAATTTTCATGGTGACCCCAAAGCGGAGGTTGAAAAACTTTTGCAGAGCGGTAAGCTCTCTCAGGCGCAGTTAAACCAGCTGCAACAGATGGCAAAGCAGTTTCAAAGTCTGATGCAATAAGCAAAGTCTAAGCAAGATTTAAGCAAAGTGTTTGTTCAACTTTTGGCAAAATCAACATCGTGGCCACGATTTGATGAATAAAAATCTTTCAAAGGAGTGATACTATGTCTCTTTCCGATGGCGGCGCTCCCATGCTGACCATGCCGGTCTCGCCTACCAACAACGGCGGCGGTTTCGGCTGGGGCGGTGACGGCGCATGGCTCATTATTCTCTTCCTCATTTTTGCCGTCTTTGGCTGGGGCGGCAACGGCTGGGGCAACAACGCTGGCAATTCCGGCGGCGTGGTCGATGGCTATGTGCTGACCTCTGATTTTGCTAATGTCGAGCGTAAGATCGACAGTGTAAATCAGGGCCTTTGCGACGGATTTTACCAGCAGGCGCAGCTTGTCAACGGCACCAACATGGCAATGGCCAACGGCTTTGCACAGGCTGAGCTTTCCCGCAGTAACCAGCAGGCGGCTCTCATGCAGCAGTTGACTGCCATGCAGATGCAGGCCGCTGAGTGTTGCTGCGAAAACCGTGCAGCTATCGCCCAGGTGCGCTACGACATGGCGACGCAGGCGTGCGACACGCGCAACACCGTACAGAACGCCACGCGCGACATTATTGACGCGAACAACCAGAACAGCCGCGCCATCCTCGACTTCCTGACGCAGAGCAAACTGTCCGACCTCCAGACCGAGAATCAGAATCTGAAGCTGGCGGCATCTCAGGCCGCGCAGAACAACTATCTGATCTCTCAGCTTCGTCCGTGCCCTTCGCCTGCCTACATTACCTGTAACCCGTGGGCAGGCAGCGGTTACGGCGGCTGCGGCTGCAATCAGGGCTGCGGCTGCTGACAACTGCATAGCATAGCTTCTCGGTCACCATATCGGTGACGCTACCGAGATGGTCGGCCCCGTGCCGATACTGACAACAACGCGGCGGGGCTATTGCCTCGCCGCTGTATTTTTTAAGTATTTCCTTTGCTTTCTAAATATTGGCGAATTGCTTTGTCAACAATTTTGCTAATTGGAACACCGGTTTCCTTTGAATACTCTTTTAGCGCTCGCTCTGTCTCGAAGCTTATGGTGGTAGAGAAACGCGCTCTGTTCTTTAGTTCGTTTTGGGCCATAACACACCTCCTAAAATTTAATTAAGTTTAACACAATTATTTCTTGAAATCAAGAAAAAAGTGTGATATAATTTAATTAAGCTTAATTAAATTATTGTAGGAGGACGTACCTTATGAAAACACCAAAAGTAGATTACACAGGCCAGCGCATAAACTATTTAACTGTTGTCCGTTTCATTCCGGCAAATGAGCGAGAGGGATATAGTATAAACAAAGACACCAGAAGATGGCTTTGTAAGTGTGATTGCGGAAAGTATGTTCGCGTTCGTTCTGACCAGTTAAAAGACCGGAGGATAAATAGTTGTGGATGTATGGCCGGTAAACTATCTGGAGATAAGCATAAAACGCACGGAATGAAAAATACGCGTCTTTATCGTATATGGCATGGCATGAAATGCCGATGCAATAATCAGAGTTCAAAAGACTTCGGCAGATATGGCGGTAGGGGCGTTTCGGTATGTTCCGAATGGGCAAACGATTTTTCTTGTTTTTATAATTGGGCGATAGCCAATGGGTATAATGAAACTTTATCGCTTGATAGAAAAGACAATGAAAAAGGCTATTGCCCTGAAAATTGTCGTTGGATAAACAATAAATGGCAATGTAGAAACAGGCGAGACAATGTTTATGTTACTTATAAAGGGGATTCCAAGACAATAGCCGAGTGGTGCGACTTGCTTAATTTTGATAGAGCGCTTGCATATCATAGACATTCGAGAGGATGGACGGGCGAGGAAATATTTGAAAAGCCAAAAAGAATTTGTAAACGAAAGGAATGATATTTATGGCAGAATATGTAAATAACAACATTGTAACTGTTGCGTCAAATCAAAGCGTTCCTTTGGATGCTACAGCGGTAAGCGGGAAAGCGTGTATTGTGCATAGAGAAGGAAGCGGCCAAATCACGCTGCGCGGCCTCACCAATCAAAACCGCGCTCTGTTTAGGGTCTCCTTTGGCGGCAACATCGCTATTCCCACCGGAGGCACGGTTGAGGCCATCACGGCGGCGCTTGCCATTAACGGAGAGCCGCTGACCAGTGCAACGGCGACTGTCACGCCTGCGGCGGTAGGGAACTACTTTAACATTTACGTTTCCGCGCAAGTCTGCGTCCCGAAAGGCTGCTTCCTGACGGTCGCAATGGAAAACACCAGCAATCAGGCCGTCAACTTCGCCAACTCGAACCTGACGGTTGAGAGAATCGCGTGAAAGGAGAATGGACATGAGCAAGAAAGCAATGTATGATCTGCGTAATATGCTGTGCGACGAACTCGACGAGCTGGCACGTAAGGGTGAGCTTGGCGCGGGCGATCTCGAAATTGCGCACAAGCTGACGGACACCATCAAAAACATCGATAAAATCGAGATGTTGGAGGACGACGGCTATTCCCGCGATGAAGACTATTCTCGCCGCTATTCCCGCGACGGAGACTGGCAGTCGGGTATGCGCGGCGCTTATGACCGTGACATGTCCAATGCGAGACGCGGCACGCACTACGTCCGTGGCCACTACTCCCGCGACGGCGGCATCGACAACATGAAACGCCAGTTGCAGGAAATGCTGGACAACGCCGACGACGAAAGCATCCGCAGAGCCATCCAGCGTTGCATGGACACGATTGAGGGCTAAAGGGGGTGCACCCCTATGGTTGACGAAAATGAGGTCAATCGCTGGATAGCTCGCCTCGAGACGGAAGAATCAAGTTGGACAAACTATGAGCGCCTTGCCGTGCTGTATGCCATCCGGGACCAGCAAAGCGGCAGCAGAGAGAGGGCTTTGCCAATGGCATACTCCGCAGCGCCCGCGCCGGTCAACGTCGAAACATACGGCGACAGCGATTTTCTGCGGGCTGTGGCAGACGTTCCGCCAGACAAGGCATGGGTGATTATGGACGAGCTGATGGACAGCTTGAAAATTGTAAACGAGCGCGTCTATAATAGCGTCATGCGCAAACTGGAAAAGTAAATTGCAGATGGAATTACAGATGCGTATCAAAAAACCGTGTAATATCAATGCTTTTGCGGTTTCGGTTGCGGGTTCGACTCCCGCCGCCTCCACCAATGAAAAAACCTCGCAGTCTCAACGGCTGCGGGGTTTTTCTTTTATTTGCAAGGGTTTTCGGTCTTACCTGTTTACACATTACTTGCGATATTTGCAAGTTATCTTCCGCCAAAACAGCGTTTTTGCAGATGAATTGCAGATGAAATTACAGATGAAATTCGGATTCAAAAAAGCCGTCAACGGCATCTGCCACTGCTACGGCTTTATCATCCATGGTGTGCTGATATACGTTTTTGAGCATGTTGTTTGTGGAATGCCCCATGCGCTCCATTGCGTATTTGTCCGGGACATTGAGCCTGAGCATGACCGACGCGTTTACATGGCGGAGGTCGTGGAAGCGGAACGGAGAAACTCCACAGCGGGCGCACGCGCGTTGCAGATGCTTATACAGCACGTTCCTGGTTGCATGGACAATATACTCATCTGCGCGCGGTGTTGCGTTAAGCAGCCCCATAATATACGGCGGCACTTTTAGTCTTCTGTTTCCGCTATAGGTTTTAGGCTGCTTGAGCTGCGGGCCGTCCTCACCGTCTACCATTGCTTGCTTGATCGTCAGAATATCGCCGTCAAGGCAATCCCATGTCAGACCTCTGATCTCCGATGTACGGAGGCCGAGCCAGACGGCCAACAAGAAAGGCAATTCAAATACTGTGCCCTTGCAATCCTCGTGCAAGATTCTGATTTCTTCCATGGTAGGTATTTTGATTTTAGGTGCTTCCTTCTGCGGCAAAGATACACGGAACACTTTATCCGGGCATTCCTCCGACATTGCCGCCGTAAACAGGCCGTAAGCGTTGCGGACGTACTTAGGGGACTTTTCCCGTGCCATCTTATTCACGGCACGCTGCACGCGATCTTGTGTCAAAGCGGCGCATTTAACGCTCATCAACTCCGGAAAAACCGCCTTGCGTAGTTTTCTGTACCCGTTGACGGTGGAGGGGGAGAGTATCGCGTCCTTGCTGTCAATATATCGGTCGATAGCATCGCCAACCGTGCGCTCAGACGCACGAGCGGCAGACTTTGCGCCGGACTTCAATGCGGCGGCTTCATTCTCCGCTTGCCGCTTGGTAGGAGCTGTGACGGACACACGCTTTCCGTCTACCATGACGCTGACATTCCAGTTCCCAGATGGCAGCAGTTTTGCTTTTGGTATTTTCATCAAATCCCCTTCCAAAATCCGTAATCTATGCAGTGAAAATCAATGTACACGCACCACACAGCAAGCATAGCAATGATGACAAACATTATAGCAATCACAATGTTGCGGATACGCACTCCACGCCGCATGATCTCGATGGTATCAGTCTTTGCGTCAACGTGTCGTTCCAGCTCGTCGTTACGCGCTTGCAAAGTTTCCTCGGTTGGCGTCAAGTGTTCGGAAATTCCGAACGATTCATCAAGGGATATGCCAAGCACTTTGCAAATCGCAGCGACCGTATAAACTGATGGGGACTTAGATGCGCGGGAGAAAAAATTTTTTACTGTTTGCAACGGTAAGCCTGCTTTGTCGGCAATATCTTGATGCGTTAGTCTTAACAAGTCTTTTTGCTCCTGACATCGTTTCTGAATGTTCACTTAACATCATATCCTTTCAGTGCAAATGTTGCACTTTTTTGTAGCAATGAAATATGTCGGACGCTGTCGAAGTGTCGAATCCAAGTCTTGAAAGTGCAGTGCTGGGTGTTGTACGGTGAAAACAAGCAGCGGCGACCGCTCCCCGCTGGCTGCAAAAAGCCCTCGCCGTTGTTGCAGAGGCGGCGAGGGCTTATCACTTACTTCATACCAAGGAGCTTACCAAGTTTTCTTTGCCGCCCTGCTTTGGTCGTTGGGATCCCAGTTGCTTTTGAAATTTTCCTTTTCATCTTCGTGATTCCGAGCGTACGCTTCCAACTAAATGACAGGCCGGGGATTTTGCTCTTCGCCATTTGGCACACCACCTTTTGGTTTTGTATTTTCTGTTGCACGCTTGTGCAATAATCGACATATAGCCCCGTTACTATAATTATTTGGAGGGACACAAAATGTTGTGTAATGGCGTAAAAAATGGTACAATAAACGAAATGGATATTGAAATAATGCGAGAGAAAGTGCTTTATTCCGCGCTATCGCTTGCACCAGAAGAAAAAAACCAGCTTCTAAGATTTATTGAAGGAGGCTTATGCCATGAAAGAGCTAACGAAAGCGTGGTACATAGACGCAAAAATGGTTGACGCAGTAAACCGGTGTATGGACGCAATCCGCGCGTCCGGGCTTTCTGCCAGCAGCGCGGAATACTTACCCGCCTGTTTAGATCAGGCGATCAGAGCAAGCAATCAGCTTGCCGCGCAAAGCACTCCGTTTCGCGAAACCCATGTGAGGGTAGAAGAAACGAACGGGGGGTACGATGTCACGCCTTGTGAGCTATTATTTGTTCAATAGCTGCCGATGCAATACCCTTCGATATTGTTTCAATCACCGCCAAAGAAACCGACCCAAATGACCGCAGTATTTTTGACGTCTTTTCCCATTGCGCTTTTTCGGAAATTGTCGCGATAAACTCATGCCCCTTTGGGGTGACATAGTAGATAGCCGGCAGTTCGTTATGACGGAAATTCTCAACGGGGTCAAAGTGAAAATCTGTTGCCAGATATCCGCTTTCGGAAAGCTGGATAATATGATAAATCAGCGAACCCACGTCGTACTTATTCAATGGAGGGACAAGCCGCATTGAATCTACATAAAGAACATGATATCTGGCTGCGGTGCATTTTCCGATTTCTTCCGTCTTGATGTATGTATGTTCCTCGCAAAAGAGCATCAAATCGCGAACGCAATCAGGGTTAAGTTTCATTTCTTCTCCCTCTTGCTTTCCAAAAAATCAATATAGCGGTAAATCTCATCCAATTCCTCCGCAGACGCAGAGCGAATAAACTGAGCGATTTTACCATCCATGCCCTCGCCCTCTGCGGCGCGGGCTTCTTTTATGCCTGGGTCGTCCGTTTCGCCACGGAGGTATTCAGGCGTGGTTTTAAGCTCTTTTGCGAGAATTTGCAACGGTTCATCGGCGATATTTGTGTTTTGCTTTTTAGCGTCAATTAAATATCTCGGCGAAAACCCCATTGCTTTGCTAAGGAAGCTTTTCTTTTTCCCGCAAAGATTCGCAAGCTCTTGGATTCTATCATATCTTATCAAAACAAACACCTCAATTTGTGGGTTTTGCCGAAACACAAAAAACGGGATATAAAGTATTGACTTATTCCACAAAGTGAGGTATCATATAACCATGCCCACCGGAAAAGGGTACACAAAACCCATCCCCCCATAAAAGCGGCTTTTTTGCAATGTCTTTTGGCGATTTCATTGTAATACGCTTTCGGGGCAGTGTCAAGTGTGATTCCTCACGTTTATGAGGTTTCGGCGGGCGTTGACTGCGGCGGGGAAAAGAAAAAGCACCCGTGGTCTGTTCACGGATGCTTTTCCCCCGGGTTTGTTTACCAGAACGCGCTGCACAGGATGCTCGGACGCTTTGCTTTGCATCCGTCCGAATTGATGGACTTCTTTCCATCGGCTCGGCAATGCCATCCTGACGCAAAACAAACTTGCGCTTCTATGGACGCGCCGCTCACTTTGGCAGTTCCGGTTCTGCCCCTTGCCCTATCGCATCGCGCCGTTTCTTTGGTCTGGAACGGGCAAAGTCAAAAGGTTGGTCATGGGAACCACCTCCTTGAGATTGCCGCAGAGGGCTAAGGGCAGTATAGCAAATCTCCCCGCCGCAGTCAATGATAACTCACAATGAAGGGAGGACGCAAATTTTGACATTGAGAGAGCTGCGAGAACGCTCCGGACTGACCCGCGCACAGGTGGCGAAGAAACTGAATGTTGACCTATCCTGCGTGACGCATTGGGAGCTTGGCGACTGGCGACCGTTGCGGAAGTACCACAAAAAACTGGCGAAAATGTACGGCGTGACCGTGGACGAGCTATTTGAATCCAGCGATGGGCAGTAAAAAATGCCCCGCCCAATGTTGCAGCATCGAGCGGGGCTGGTGGGACAAATCTCACCACAAGATATTGTGTCCGTGCTTATTGTAGCACGCGAGAAAGGAAAAGGCAAGATGCTAAAGCCACAACAGTTAACGCGACGGCGAAACGACCTTGAGCGAGCCGTGCGCGGCGCGATGGGTCGGGCGTTGATTCGCACCGGCAAGGAGCTGGGCGAGGAAATCGGCTTATCGGAAACGCAAATCTGTAACAGAATGGCGGGGCGTTCCCGCTGGACGTTAGAAGAAATCTGGGAACTTGACCGAGTTTTGCAATTTACGGACGCGGAAAAGCTCATGCTGATCGGAGGCACGAAATGATTGACACGCTGTTTTTCGGCGGCATCGCCGCTGCGGTGATCGCGCTCAACGGCTGCGACTTTACGACGGGGCTTTCTGTCATCGGCGCGTGCGCGGTATGCAAGGCGCTGTATGACCTGCTGCCCTACATCGACAGGGGGTGCAGGCGATGAGACGGCACGACAAGCGCACGAGAGAGCAGCGCAAGGCCGATGAATCGGCGCTGTTTGCGGCGGCGTGCTTGGGCGCAACGATCCTTTTGATCGTGATCTCAATCCTCGCCACCAGCGCGCAGGCGGTCGATGCGGAACCGGAAGAAGCGCCCATCGTAGAGGAGTATGATCCCGCGTGGGACATTCCCGCGACGGAGAGCGCCGTTTGCAATGACGTGTTTCTCGGCGAATTTACGCTGACGGCCTATTGCCCCGGACGCTGCTGCTGCGGCAAGTGGGCGAGCGGCTACACCGCGACCGGCGCGCTGGCCACCGAAGGGCGCACGATCGCGGTTGACCCGAAGGTTATTCCATACGGTTCGCGCGTCCTGCTGATCTGGCCGGACGGCACACAGCACAGCTATATCGCGGAGGATTGCGGCGGCGGTGTGAACGGCAACCACATCGACGTGTTTTTCAACGGCCATCAGGCGGCGCGCATCTTCGGCGTGCAGAGCGCGATGGCGTATTTGGAGGTCGACGAGTGATGTATCAATGCGAATCATGCGGCGCGGATTTTGAACACCCGACCATTTACCGCGAGCAAGAGAACCTCGACGGCGAGCGCGGGTATTACCGACGTTTCGTGCAGGTATGCCCCTTCTGCGGCGAGGAATGGATAACGGAGGTAAGCGATGAAGACTGACGGCGTAAGCGAGTACACTCACTGCACGGTAGACCTCTACTTCCCGAACAAAGAGGTTAAATGTATGTTCTGCCCGTTGCTTGAAACGTACTCGCGCAACCAGTGCCGGAGAACCGGCGAATACATCGCAGATACACGCGGCATCGGTATTTGGTGCCCGCTGAAAATGGAGGAGTTACCTGATGGAGAACCATGGGATTTATGAAAAGCTCTCTGCAATCCAGCAGGAGCTGAAAGCCCCGAAGGGACAGTACAACAGCTTTGGCAAGTACAAGTACCGCAGCTGTGAAGACATTCTGGAAGCGGTCAAGCCCATCTGTGCGAAGCACAAGACGGCACTGGTGCTGCTGGACGATATTCGTGAGGTAAGCGGTAGGTTTTATGTGGTCGCACAGGCTCAATTGCACGACTGCGAGAGCGACAATGCAGTGACCGCCACAGCATTTGCCAGAGAGCCGAACGAGAAGAAAGGCATGGACGATAGCCAAATCACCGGAACGGCATCGAGCTACGCACGCAAGTATGCGTTGAACGGTTTGTTTTGCATCGATGACACGAAGGACGCTGACACGGACGAGTACGAACATCAGCAGGGCAAGAAACCGAGCAAGGCAGAAATGGACGCATTTAATGCACAGTACAAGCGCGATGTTGAGAAAAACACCTGCAAGGACTGCGGCAAGCCCATCTACCCGGTGACGCACGGCGGCAAGTCGTACACGGTCGCAGAGATCGCGGAGAACGCGCGAAAGACCTATAAAGCGCCGCTCTGCTGGGCTTGCATGATGGCAAGGAGAAAAGCAAATGAAAGCCCGACTGCATGATTTGACCCTTGCCCGCGATGGTGGGTATTTGCTCACCATCGCAACGCGGGAAAACGTCGGCATACTGTATGACGAGCTGCACGAGGTAGACGTTGATGTGACCGTCAAAAAGCACCGTGAGAAACGGAGCCTCGATGCCAATGCTTACTCATGGGTGTTGCTGGATAAGCTTGCAGAATCCACAGGAACGCCAAAGAGCGAGATTTACCGCCGAGAGGTGCGGGACGTTGGCGGCAACACAGAAACCGTCTGCGTGCGTGAGAAGGCCGTGCAGAAGCTGTGCGATGGCTGGAACAAAAACGGTATCGGCTGGCAGACGGAAGTGATGGACAGCAAAATAGAGGGCTGCAAGAATGTGGTCTTGTATTACGGCTCGTCCACCTTTGACACAAAGCAAATGGCGCGCCTGATCGACAACATCGTACAGGACTGCAAGGCGCTTGGCATTGAGACATTGACCCCGCAACAGCTTGACGCATTGAAGGAGGAATGGGGCAGATGACTAAAAGCATCATGCAGGACAAGAGAGAATGCTATATCTCAGGATTCTCGACGAACCTCGCACGGCATCATATTTACGGTGGTGGCCGCCGGCAGCTATCCGATATTTGGGGCTGCTGGGTGTGGCTGCGTGCCGACTGGCACAATATGGCCGACTACGGCGTACACGGGAAAGACGGACACGAACTGGATATGCGACTGAAACGCGAGTGTCAGAAGCGTTTCGAAGAACTTTACGGCCACGATACTTTTATGGCTGTATTCAAGAAAAACTATTTGGAGGAAGAATCATGCTGAACAGAATTTGCATCATGGGGCGCATTACGCGCGATCTGGAACTGCGCCGCACGCAGGACGGAACGGCGGTCACGAGCTTCACCGTTGCCGTCGATGACGATTTCAAGAGCAAGGCAACCGGCGAGAAGAAAACCTATTTCCTTGACGTAGTGGCGTGGCGGCAGCAGGCAGAGTTTGCTTGCCAGTATTTGAGCAAGGGCCGCATGGTTGTGGTCGAGGGCAAGCTCACCGTCCGCGACTGGAAGGACAAGGACGGCAACAACCGCCGCAACGCCGAGATTATTTCCGACAATATTTATTTCGGCGACAGCAAGCGCAACGATGTTACCGAGCCGCATTTCACCGTAGAGAGCACCGTAGGCGACTTTGCGGTGATCAGTGAGGACGACGGCGATCTACCGTTTTAAGGGAGTAGTCTATGGCAAAGAGCGGGATCGATTACTTTCCGCTTGATGTCACATTAAACGCAAAGTTTGAACTGATAGAGGCAGAATTTGGCTTGACAGGATTTGGTGTAGTCGTTCACTTGCTGCAAGAGATTTACGGTAAGGCGGGTTACTACATTGAATGGACAGAGGAGGTTGCGCTTTTGTTCGCCCGCAAGGTCGGGTTGGGTGGGAGCGTCGTTTCCGAAATAATAGAGGCTTCTATCAGGCGAGGGATGTTCGACAAAGAGAAGTATGACAAGTACCACGTATTGACCTCTAAAGGCATACAGGAAAGGTACTTCGAGGCAGTCAGCCGCCGTAAAACTCTCGAAGTTGATTACAACATCCTTCTGGTCGATGTTGCTCGAATTTTGCCTAATGTTGACATTCAAGCGAAAAATGTAAACATTCTTTCGAAAAATGCTGACATCGAGAGACAAAGTAAAGTAGAGGAAAGCAGAGAAGAGAAGAGTAAAGAAGAGTATGGATGCGCGGAGCCGCAAGCGGCTCACACGCCGCCAATCGTCTCTCTCGTGCTTAACGATGGGTCTTTTTTCGATGTCTTATCTCCCGACGTATCGAAATGGGAAGTGCTATACCCCAATGTCGATGTTAAGCAACAACTTAGAAACATGGCAGGGTGGTGCGATGCAAACCCTACCAAGCGAAAGACGCGCGGGGGGGTTAAGCGTTTCATTACTAATTGGCTCGCCGAAGAGCAGAACAAGGGCGGCAAGGCACCGCAGAATAGGCCGTTTGTCGGCGGCGATGTATTCGCCGAGATGTTGGAGGAGGAAAAGAACCGTGGAAAGAGCTGACGTAATTAGCCTTTTAGGGCGATTAAAACAGGCCTATCCGCAGGCCTATGCCAAGATGACCAGAGCAGAAGCCGAAGAGATGGTTGCCCTCTGGTCGGACATGCTGGGCAATGAAGACCCCGCCGAAGCGATGGACGCAGTGAATGCGCTGATTGCCGAGGATACGAGGGGATTCCCCCCGAAGGTCGGCCAAGTGCTGGCAAAGATCAGGGGCGCAGCTTCCCCGCGCGTCTCGGTGGCTTGGATGAAGCCATACATCGAGCGGCTTGCCGAACAGGAAGCATTTCTGCCGAGTGTTTCGCGCTATGCAAGGGAACACGGGCTGACGTGGGAAGCGGCTGCTGCCGAGATGGGAGGTTAACACATGGGGATTGATATTTCTCAGCTTGGCAAAGATGCTCAAGCGCAGGTTATGGCAAAGATGGCCGTGCAGGAAGTCAAAAAACGGAGCAAGTACGGGAACCGAAAAGTCGTGCGCGACGGCATCAAGTTTGATTCCGAGCGCGAGGCGGCGCGGTTTGCGGAGCTGAAAGTGCTGCGCGCGATGGGCAAGATTCGCGATTTGCGGCTGCAAGCCAATTTCACACTCGTGGAAGGTTACACGACCATTGAGGGGGAGAGGATCAAGCCGATGGTCTACAAGGCAGATTTTACCTACGAGCGGGCGACCGTGCCGGACCAAAATGGCACGGTGTACTGGCTGCGCGAGGTAGAGGACGCAAAGGGCATGAAAACGAAAGACTATCTGCTGAAAAAGAAACTGATGCAGGAGAAGTACGGCATCACGATCCGCGAGGTGTGAGATGAGCTTTGAACATTGCCACTTCTGCAAGCCGCCCGTGCGCTATCCCGGCTGTCAGGACCATTGCCCGCACTACGCGGAGGATATCGCAAAGGTCCGGGCGGCGAAAGCCGAAGAGAAGCGGCAGACGCAGGCAAAAGACGATTACTTAGGCGCGCGCCAGTTCAAGACGCGGCGCGGGCAGAAACTGAGAAAATAATGGGAGCGAAAAAGATGAATGCAAAAGACATTGCGGAGCGGATCCGCAACCTGAGAAAAGCAAGGGGCATGAGCCAATCGCAGTTTGCCGCCATGTGTGGCATTGAGCAAGGGCAGCTGTGCAATTACGAGTGCGGGCGCATTATGCCGACTATCCCGCTGTGCGAACGTATCTGCGAAGCCGTAGGGATCCGTGTGATCGATTTTTTGAGCGAGGATAAAGCGCCGAAGGGTCCTATCCCGACCGAGCAGCGCATCGGCGAGCGCGTCAAGGCGTGGCGGCAGATGCGCGGGTTGAATCAGGAGGCCATCGCGGAAAGGGCCGGAATATCGGACAGCACGATATCCTGCATTGAGCGAGGCGGACGATACGGCGCGGTATCGACGTATCTTTACATCGCCGAAGCACTGAACGTCTCTATCGAAGTGCTGTTAGGGGGCGAGTGATATGAGCCGATTCGTTATGAGCAAGACGCCGTGGGAGCGCTGCCCGTATCCGGGTCTCAAAGCGGCGCTGGAGAAGACCGACTACAACCAGACCACGCTTGCCGAGGCGACCGGGATTTCAGCGACCAACGTGAGCCGGTACGTCAAGGGCGACGTGGACGCGACCGTGCGGGCGTTTCTCGCGTTGGAGGATTTGACCGGGAAACCGTTCCGGGAGCTGTTCGGGGAATACGAGGGGAGAAGATGAAGGTTTTAGAGCTTTTCGCGGGGACGCGAAGCATCGGCAAGGCGTTTGAGCGGCGCGGGCACGAGGTGTATTCCATCGAGTGGGATAAGGGCTTTGACCATATCGATTGGTACGCAGATATCATGACTGTCACGGCGCAGGATATCTTGGAGCGTTTTGGGCGCCCGGACGTTATCTGGGCAAGCCCAGATTGCGCGACCTTTTCCATTGCCGCAATATCACATCATCGGCGCAAAAATCCAGAGACGGGGAATTTAGACCCTATTAGCGAATATGCAAAGTTTTGTGATGCAGTTGACCAACATGTTTTGCGTCTGATCTTGGCATTATCTCCCACATATTGGTTTATCGAGAATCCGAGGGGGGGCATGCGGAAAATGACGTGGATGCAGGGGTTGCCCAGATACACCGTTACATATTGCCAATACGGCGATAGCCGAATGAAGCCGACCGACATCTGGACGAACCACCCGGACCCCGGATTTAAGCCGCCGTGTCACAATGGCGACCCATGCCATGTAGCCGCGCCGCGAGGGGCAAAGACGGGTACGCAGGGGCTCGCCGGGAGCCGGGAGCGGTCAGTTATACCGGGAGCCCTGTGCGAGCATATCGTAGACATTTGTGAGGGGGGGGAGTGGAATGTCACAATCTGTTAAAGCACCATTTAAGTTTTCGTATACGCAGGCGTCATTAGATTGGTTTGAGACTATCAACGTAGAGATTAAGCCAGACGACTACTATTACTTTAAACCCCAGCGGAGATATGGCCCTGACTGGTGGTTTATCGGGCAAAATCCGCCCCCAGAAAATTCTACACGGCACGAATGGTCGGAAACAGAGCTCGGGAGAATTTCTTGCCGTGACATTGCAAAGTTTGTTGAGTGGGCAAGAAGTGACGGCGGTGGAAGCAAAATTGTTGAAATCTCGGCAATTAGCGGCACTTTCGACCTTCTTCGCGAAATTAAAGCGCTTTTGCTTAACCACAGCATCGCCAAAGCTATGGCGGAGCAATGGGGCGGAGACATTAGGGAGGAATGACCATGTACATCGGAGAACCATTTAGCTGGAAGCCTGCCGCATTTCAGGGCAGCGCCGGCATCCTGAGCGTTACCACGAAAGAGACGACTGCGCACGGGCGCGGCGTGTACATCAACGAGCGCCACCGCTACTTTACGGCGGAGGCAGAGGTAAACGGGATCAAACTCAGAGAGAGCTTCAAATTTTAACAAAAATCAGGAGGAATTTCATCATGAACAATCAGGACTATATCGTTCGCTGCGACCGCGCAGGCGTGTTTTTCGGCAAAATCAAGGAGAGAACCGGCTCCGAGGTTACCATGACCGAGGTGCGTAAGTTGTGGAGCTGGGACGGCGCGTGCGCTGTTGAGCAGCTCGCGCAAGACGGTACGAAAACGCCGGGCAACTGCCGTTTTACTGTGACGATTCCGGAGATGACCGTGCTTGGTGCGATCCAGATCATCCCGTGCACGGATGCGGCATCTGCGTCGATTCGAGGCGTAAAGGAGTGGAAGAGATGACGCTTGACGAGAAGCTCAAAGCCTTTCTGACTGTGAGCTCCGGCTACGGCGACGGAATTAAGAGTTTCAACCGGAAAACGGTTTATCGAATTGACGGTGTCAATACGCTGATTCGTTCCGTGCGCGGCAACACTGCGCACGGGGCAATCTTGAACGGTGATTTGACGCTTACACCGTGCTACATCGTCAAGCAGGACGGGTTTTTTGCGCACGGCGAAACGCTGCGCGAAGCAATGGAGGCCTTGCGCGATAAGCTTTTTGAGGATATGCCGGAAGAAGAGCGAATTGATGCGTTCCTGCGCGAGACAGACGAGGGAAGAACGTATCCGACGCAGTACTTTTACGACTGGCATCACCGCTTGACCGGCTCGTGTGACATGGGGAGAAAGCAGTTTGCCCGAGACCGAGGTGTTGACCTTAAGCATGGCATGATGACACTGACGGAATTCTTGGAGTTGACGAAAGACGCTTATGGTGGCGATGTGATCCGACAAGTGATTAGTAAGATGCAGGAGGTGGAGTGATGGAAGATGTTTGAATTAAAACCCTGCCCGTTTTGCGGAGCCAAGGGCGTTATGCAGAGAAACGGTCACTGCTTTCGGGCATGCTGCCCAAATAGAGACTGTCCAATCGAACCGAGAACACATTGGTACCTGAATCATCTATTAGCAATCGAAGCATGGAACAGGAGGGCTGACAATGGCTGAATTCATAAGCCGCGAGGCGACAATTAATCGCATCAAAGAAGTTTATTGCATAGGCTGCAATAGCTACAACGGAGTAAGATGCCGTGCGTGCGGCACCGGTGACGCAATCGACATGATCGAGGATGCCCCCGCCGCTGACGTTGCGCCAGTGGTGCACGCACAGTGGATTGAAGATGAGAGTGGAATTATTATCTGCCCAGAGTGCAAACGGGGATATAACCTGATCGCTAAATTTACCAACTACTGTCCTGCATGCGGCGCGAAGATGGACGGAGGTGACAGCGATGAGGCTGATTGACGCTGATGAAGCATTGAGACTGTTTGGCAAAGAATACGAGAAAACGAAAGAATTGATACACAACGGTGAAACTCAGCTTGATAGTCTTGCCGAGGGATTTACAGAAGCACATCACATAATCAAGTATGTTCTTCCGTCCGTAGATGCTGTGGTCGTTACTCGGTGCAATGACTGTGTACATTGGGATGATGACCCCGATACTTATGGGACAGATGACGGCCCGAAAGGCAAATGTATGAAATCATTTGAAATGATGTGCGCAGATGGCTTTTGTAGCTACGGAAAGCCGAAGGAGGTGTAACGAATGGAATCTTTTGTTGAAGGCGTTGGAATGTTCTTTATAGCGATTGGCGGCATTGCAGCGATACTTGCAGCGTTATGCTTTTTATGGTGGCTGGTTGAGACTGCATGGATTGCAGCAAGTAACAGATTCCGCGATATTTGCAAGGCGGAAAGCCTGATTTTTGAATATCGACGAGAGCGCAAAGAATATCTGTGGTGGAAAGAGCACGTGAAAGGTAACGTATATGCTGACGATCACGATTAAAGCCAACGTCCCCGCCGCCGATGCGCAGGGCATCAAGGAGCGAATTGCAATGGACATCGAGCGATACGGCGACTGCAAGGTCGTGAGCATCGTGAGCGACCGGGGATGGGAAGAACAGATGAAAATGGAAGGAGCCAAGCTATGAGCATCAACGTAAAGAAGTACATCAAAGACCAGATGGCAAAGATGGTGGAGGACGCGCAGGCAGACGTGCAGGAATTAAAGCGGGGAAACGCCACCCTGACCGAGCAGATCAGCCAGATGAACGGCGAAGCCATCAACAATGCCAACGAGATCAAGAAGCTGAAAGCGGACTTTGATTCAGCCAAAAACTCGGCTCAGCATTTGAACGATCAGAGGCAGCAGTATTGGAGAGCGTGGCAGGCATCGAAGCGAGAAGTTGCCGACTTGGAAAACAAACTCAATAACACTGAGGCGGCGCTTGGGCGGGCGAATGCAGAGGTATCGAGAATGACGGTTGGCTGCCGACAGGTTGAAGAAGAACGCGATTATATGCATCAGCAATGGAGCAATGCTGAGCAGCGCGCCAATTACGCAGAATCCCACCCGTGGCGCAACCTGTGGGCGTGGGGCAAAAGAAAGCTCGGTGGTGAGAGGAATGAGCACGTTTCCTGACCGGCTGCGCAGATTGCGCGAACGCCATCAGCTAAAGCGCTGCGTATTATCTGAGCTGTGCGGGCTGAATCGCAATACCATCAAGCGGTATGAGATGGGGACGCAGAAACCATCAATGGACGCGCTGATAAGCATTGCTGACTATTTCGGCGTGTCGATTGATTACTTGCTTGGAAGGTCGGACTATCCAAAAAGTTTATAAAAATATTTTGCAAAACTCACTTATAAGTGAGTTAGGGCGTTGCAATCATGAGAAAATTGAATCGCAGAGGTGTAAAAGCCTTTGCGGTTCTCTCATTTATGGCGTTAAACCTCCTGCGCCATAGCGGGGCGCGGTGCTTTTCATCTTTTCACACCGTCCCCGCAACATGCAGATGTAGCTCAAGCAGAGCGCGTGCCGATTTAGGGAGCACGGGGTGTTGGTTAGATTCCAGCCGCCTGCACCAGAGGCCGGGTAGCGCCCGGACAATGTGAGACCGTTGTCGTCATGGCTCACACGGAAATGACAATGCTCGCTGAAAACTGCGCTTGTCTTGATGCGTCAAGACCGGTTTGACCTGACGGAATAGGGGCTACGACTTTTCGGAGCGTAGTTGCCGGTAGCATATGACAATCTAAGCGAGAAAGACGATCATATATGCGGCGCGCAGAAGCAGAAGCGAAAGCAATGGCTATAGGCAACATTGCGGACGTGTGGCGGCTCAATACCGCCTCGCCGCTCCAAAAGAGGAGAGCCGCTGCCTTTGGCAATGGGAAAAGCCCGCCTGAAAGTGCGGCAATAATGGTTCGCGCGAGCATGGGGTGAGCGATTAAATCAGGCCAAATCGGCGACAACACCGGGCGAGCCTGAGCCAGTAAGTGTATGCCCTTCGGGGCGGGTAAAGTCTGCTATGTAAGGCCAAGGGGCGGGGGCTGGTAGCAAATAAAAGTGCGAGGTGGTGACAATGGCTGCGCGTCTGACAGACCGGCAGAAAAAGAAAATACTGGCGGACTATGTGCAGACGAACAACTATTGCGCCACGGCAAAAATTAACGGCGTGTCCGCAACGACGGTTAAGAACCTTGTGCGAGCGAATGCCGACATTGTGGAAAAGTGCGAGCAAAAAAAAGAAGAGAACACCGCCGATGTGATGGAGTACATGAACGACCACAAAGACCTTGTGTGTTCGTTTATCGGCAAGGGGCTTGAAATGCTCAACGACCCCGAAAAGTTGGCGGCGGCAAATCTCAGCCAAATCACAACGGCGATGGGAACGCTGATCGACAAGTGGGCGATGGTGCAAGAGAAAACCGGAGATAACAATGACGATGGTGTGATGGTGGTTATCGATGTCTAAGATACTTCTTTCGCAAAAGATCGCGCCGGTGTTCTATAGCATTGCAAAAGACGTGTTTCAACATGGGCACACGCATTACGATTTCAGCGGCGGTCGAGGTTCGCTAAAGTCTTCGACGGTATCTATCCTTGTCCCGCTGATTCTGATGCAGAAGCAGAACCGAAATTGCCACGCGCTGGTTCTCCGCAAAGTGGCAAATACGATTCGCGATAGTGTTTATGCACAATACATTTGGGCAATTGGTGAGCTGGGTGCGGCGGCGTATTGGGAAGCCAAAGTTTCCCCGATGGAACTGATATACAAGCCCACCGGCCAGAAAATCATGTTCCGGGGCGCTGATGACCCTATGAAGATCAAGTCTATCAAAGTGCCGTTTGGCTATATCGCCGTGACGCACTTTGAAGAGAAAGACCAGTTTGCCGGTCGCGCAGAAATCCGAAACATTTTGCAGTCCACCATGCGCGGTGGCTCGGTGTTTTGGAATTTTGAAAGCTATAACCCACCAATTTCGCGCGACAACTGGGCAAACAAGGATAGCTTGGAAGAACGGGATGCCCGCTTGTGCCACAAGTCAACATATCTGCAAGCCCCGCCTGAATGGCTGGGAGAACAGTTTCTTGCAGAAGCGGAACACCTCAAAGAGACAGACGAGCGTGCATATCAGCACGAGTATCTTGGCATTCCGGTCGGCACGGGTGGAAATGTGTTTGAAAATTTGGAGCTGCGAGAGATTACGGACAAGGAGATCGGGAGCTTCGACCAGATATACCAAGGTGTTGACTGGGGATGGTATCCAGATCCATTTGCGTTTATCCGGCTACACTACGACCGGGCGCGGGAGACAATCTACTTTATTGACGAGATTTATAAAAATAAGCTGACAAACGAGGAGAGCGGCGGAATTATCAAAGGGTGCGGATATGGCGACGCGTACATCACGTGTGACAGCGCAGAGCCGAAGAGCACTGCGGATTATCGGGCGCTTGGCCTTCCGGCAAAGGAGGCTATCAAAGGCCCCGGCTCCGTGGACTACGGCATGAAGTGGCTACAGAGGCGCAAGATCGTCATTGACCGCCGCCGGACACCAAACGCGTATAAAGAGTTTGTAAATTACGAATACGAACGGCATAAAGACGGCGACATCATCAGCGGGTATCCTGATGCAAATAACCATTTGATTGATGCCACAAGATACGCTTTAGAGCGGATTTCTCGCCGGATGGGAGTTATCGCATGAGCAATGCAGTTATCTTAAAACTTAACGAGCTTGGCTATACCACGATCCCCGAATCGTTTTACAGCAAGGTTGCGGAGTGGAAAAGCTGGTATCAGGGAAATGTAAAGGGCTTCCACAATTACCGCGTCCGTAACGGTGAAAGCATGGTCAACTGCAAGCGGTATTCCCTTGGAATGGGAAAGAAACTGTGCGAGGATTGGGCGAATCTGCTCATGAACGAAAAAGTGCAGATAACGCTTGAAGGGAATAAGGAGCAGGAATTTATTGACCGCATCTTGACGGAGAACAATTTTGCTGTTAAGGCGAATGAGATGCAGGAAATGAAGTCTGCGCTTGGCACGGTGGCATACATTCCCCGCGTAGTGGGGCAGGAGGTCAACGAGAGCGGCGAGATCGTACCCGGCAATACATCCGGCATTGTGCTGGACTATGTGACTATCGAAAATATCTACCCGCTGGCATGGCAGAACGGATATATCAGCGAGTGCGCGTTTTCCTCTGTAATTACAAGGGGCGGGCGCGATTACCTCTATCTGCAAATCCATAGAAAAGAGGATGGCGGCGAATACGTCATTGAGAACCGCATTTATCGGTATGATAATGAGCAACTTGCAGACGAAGCACTGACCAATGTTAAGGGCTTTGAGAGCATCCCCCCTGTTGTACATACCGGAAGCGATAAGCGTCAATTTGTCATTGACCGACTTAACATTGCGAATAACTTCAACTATTTGCTTCCAACCGGCATTTCGGTTTATGCCAATGCTATCGATGCACTCGAAGGTGCCGATATTGCCTATGATGCTTACATCAATGAGTTCGTGATGGGCAAAAAACGCATTATGGTTAAGCCTGCGGCGAGTAAATTTCTTGATGGTACACCGGCGTTTGATGAAAACGATCTTGTGTACTACGTTATGCCAGAAGATGTAAGCGATGGGGCGGTTATTCAGCCAATCGACATGACACTTAACTCCGATAAGTTAAGTGTCGGGGTTCAGTTCGCGCTTAATATCTTGGGGAGCAAGTGCGGCTTTGGCACGAACTTTTATCAGATCGACCAAGCCGTAATGGCGACTGCGACGCAGGTTATCAGTACGCACAGTGAGCTTGCAAAGACGCGAGGAAAGCACCAGATCATCTTGGAGCAGGTGCTTGTTGAACTTTGTAGGGTTCTCCTCCGACTGGGCAATACGACCATGAACGCCGGACTGGATGAAAATATTGAAATTAGTATTGATTTTGACGACAGTATTTTCCAGGACAAAGACGCTGAGTTTGCGCGCGATATGCAGCTTTTGTCTGCTGGGATCCTCAACGATTATGAAATGCGCATGACGTACAAAAACGAGGACGAGGCAACCGCAAAGGCGGCGCTACCGAAGATGCAGGACATGACAACCGAAAGACAACAGGAGGTGGAGTGATGGGATTTGGAGAAAATAATGGGACTTTTGGGGTTGTGAAAGATGAGCAGGTATCCGTTTCCCCCGGAATTACTTGACGCGCTTCCGGAAGAGCTTGCAGAATTGTTCCGTGCGCTTGAAATCACGCTGCTGGAAGAAATCTGCTCCCGTCTCAAAGCGTCAGACCAACTGAACGAAGTAACCGTGCAAGACATTCGCGTGCTTCGCTCACATGGCATCGACCTAAAAGAGATTGAGAAAGCAATTCGCAAAACTTCCGGTATCAGTGAAACGAAGTTGAATGAGCTGCTTGACGATGTTGTGGAACGCAACCAGAAGTATTACACCGAGCTTATTGACCTTGCGCACATCACGCAGCCGGAAACGCTGGTAAGCGTAGAAGATACTTGGGCAATATACGAGCAGACAAAGCAAACAATGCGCAATATAACGCGATCAATGGGCTTTTTAGTGGACGCTGGGCGCACAATGCTGTCACCTGCCAAAGCATACCAATGGGCGCTGGATAACGCGACAATGCAAATCCAGAGCGGCGCGATCAACTACAATCAAGCTATCAAGACGGCAGTAAAGCAGCTTGCGGACAGCGGATTGACGGTAGTTGACTATGAGAGCGGGCATCGAGATCAAATTGATGTGGCAGCGCGCCGCGCGGTTATGACGGCGGTAAATCAGCTAAACCGTAAATACTCGGAACAGTCTATGGACTTTTTGCAAACCGACCTTGTGCAAGTAGAGGCGCACGCCGGAGCGCGTGATATCGATGGGCCTAAAGGGTGGGAAAACCACAAAAAATGGCAAGGCAAACTGTATCGATGGGCTGAATTTACAAAGAAATACCCCGACGCGTCAAAAGGGGAATATCCAGATTTTGAAAGCACATGCGGCATTGGAGATGTGACCGGTATTCTTGGAGCAAATTGTCGGCATAGCTGGTCGGCGTTTGTTGAAGGAGTTATGGAGCGCACCTATACCGATAAGCAGCTTGAGCATATCGACGATGGGCTCGGCTGCACTTTTGAGGGGAAAACATACACCGCATACGAAGCAACACAGATGCAACGGCGCGTAGAGCGGACAATCCGTAATCTAAAGCGCGAGAAAGCCGCTTACAAGGCCGCAGGATTGACGGAAAAAGAACGGGCGGTAAACATACGGCTACGGCGGTTAAACGCGAAATACAAGGCGTTCAGCGAGGCTGCGGGGCTGCCTGAACAGTGGGAAAGGACGAAGATGCAATATTGAACTTTGACGAAGCCATCAAGGCCGTGCAAGCTATTCTAAAGCGCGGCAACGATGCAGAGATACGACGAAAAGGCGATGGGTACATTGTCTTAGAGGTGAAGAAAACAATTAAATATAGCACTCCCGCGCAATAGGGCGCGGGAAAGGGCAATAGGAGCCAACTTGTAAGGAACGCTTACAGGTTGGCTCTTTTGTTTTATCAACACTGACCGACAGGTCGTTAAACAAGGAGATTTTTATGGCAGAAGAAACCACCGTGCAGAGCACGGGAACGACTGCGCAAGAGCAGGAAAAGACGTTCACTCAGGCTGATGTTGACAAGATGATTCAGGCGAGGCTTGACCGGGAACGGAGAAAGTACCCCAGCGAGGACGAGATGACCGCGTATCGCACATGGAAAGACAGTCAGCAGACCGAGCAGGAGCGGCAGGCAAAGCGCGAAAAGGAGTTTGCGGATAACAAGTCCGCCCTGACCGCAGCGCAGGCCGAAGTTCAGCAGCTCAAGCGCGAGAAGTATGTGCTTTCCAAGGGGCTAACCGGCGAGGAAGCGGAGTTTATCGCGTTTAAGGCTCTCAGGATGATGGACGACAAGACCACTTTTGAGCAGGCCGTTGATAAGCTCACGGAAAATCGTCAGAAAGTCAAGTTTGACTGGACGGCTCCTGTGGGCGGCGGCGACAAACCGAATGCAAATAATGCCGCGATGAACAATCTGATCCGCGGCGCACTCAAGTAACGAAAAGGAGATTACAACATGGCAACTATTGATCGTTCCGCACTTTCCGGACTTATTCCGGAACCCGTAACCCGCGAGATCATGCAGGGCGCTATCGCGGAATCCGCTGTCCTGCGCATGGGCCGTCGTCTGGCGAATATGTCCAGCAAGACGCAGACCATCAACGTGCTTGACGCGCTCCCCTCTGCGTATTTTGTCAATGGCGAAGCCACTGACGGCGGCGCAGGTGAGGCATTCAAGCAGACCACCAAGATGGCGTGGGACAAGAAGAAACTGTACGCCGAGGAGATCGCAGTCATTGTCCCCATTCCCGAGGCGGCACTCGACGATGCGGACTATGACATTTGGGGCGAAGTTAAGCCGCGCCTGACCGAGGCTTTCGGCAAGGTCATCGACGCCGCTATCCTGTTCGGCACCAACAAGCCCAGCACTTGGCGCACCGGCGTTGTTCCCGCTGCCATCGCTGCCGGTAACGGCGTGCCTATCAGTTCTGACATCTACGCCGATGTGATGGGCGATGGCGGTCTAATCTCTAAGGTCGAGTTGGACGGCTTCAACCCCAATGGCGTTATGTCCGCTATCCAGATGCGCGGTAAGCTGCGCGGTCTCCGCGACACTTCCGGCCAGCCTATTTTCAAGACCGATATGCAGGGCGCTACCCGCTACGGTCTGGACGGCATGGATATGTACTTCCCCATGAACGGTGCGTTTGACCCCGCCCAGGCTCAGATGATCGTCGGCGATTGGAGCCAGCTTGTCTATGCCATTCGTCAGGACATGACCTTCAAGATCTTCACCGAGGGCGTTATTCAGGATCCCACCACGAAGGCTATCACCTACAACCTCATGCAGAACGATATGGTGGCGCTGCGCGCAGTCATGCGTCTCGGCTGGGAGATCGCGAACCCCATCAACGCCTACAACGCGGAAAAGGCAAATCCGTTCCCGTTCTCTGTTTACGGCAAGGGCGGCGACATCTCTACTGTTACCGTCTCGCCCGCTACCGCGACGATGGCAAAGGGCGACAGCAAGTCGTTTTCTGCTGTGCCAGCCCGGCAGTCCAGCGGTTTGTCACATCGGTATTCCACGCAACCGTATGCCCCAGTCCATACTGCATGACAGACAAAATTGGGTCATCCTTTTCGACAGATGCCAGCAGCACATTGGCTCCGGTTTTCGGAGAGGCACTCACGTACCCTTTGATCTGCGGCCAGCCATCGGCAAAGAGATTTTTCGTGATGGCATTGTTGCTGTTTCCTTTCAGTGAAAACTGTCCGTTCTGCAAATACGTATCTCCATTTAAAAATACTTCCTGTGCAAAGATTTTCGGGATATCGGTTGAGATATCGGAATAATAATAGCGGCCGTTACACTGCGTTGCCAGTCGTTCCAGAAGCTGTCTGTCAGACGACTCTCCAACCGCTACCGTGGAAAGAGTTACATCGGCATCCTTGCAGTCCTTGATGATATCTTCAAAATTTTCGGTTTCCCCCTGTCCATCCGTCAGAAGCACAATATGCTTTAGCTGCGCCTTGCTCTTCTTGATTTCATTTAGTGCCGCACGCACGGCCGGTTTGATGGTCGTTCCACCGCCTTCGCTGATCGTCTCGATGCTTTGATGGATCTTGTCTTTATCCTTCACTTTTTCCAGCGGCACCTGCCAGGTGTAACCATCATCAAAGGTTACCACACCGACTTCATCTTTCGTATCCAACTGATCCACAGCCGCTTTGGCAGCCGCGATCGCCAGATCCAGATTGGTGCCTCCTTCGGTCTGTTCCGACATACTGCCCGAATGATCAATCACCATGACCATTGCCAGATTCTGTTTCTCATTCACCCCACGCAGCTGCATATCGACCGGAAGAAGTTTCTCCAGTTCCGTATCCTGATATCCGCCCAGTGCAAAACTGTCCTCGCCGCCGCATGCCACCAGACCGCATCCATAGTCTTTCACATAAGTTTTCAGATTTTTTAGAAAGCCCTCCGGCAGATCTGTCCGGTACACATTTTCCAGAATGATGCTCTTGTACTGCAGCATCTCTTTTAAAGTATCCGGTGCACTGACTGCGGATACCTGCCGGTAATTGCATCCGGCAGCATCCAAAAGTCCTAAAAACGGTGTGCTGTCCTCTCCCATTCCGGATACAAGCAGAATCTTTGGCAGGGAATCCACCGTCGCATACGTACCATAATCATTGTTTTTTTCACAGGTGTCCTTCGGTGCCTTCACGCGCACGGTATACTGCTGCGCATCGGTACCGACTACCTTCTGTTTCAAAACAAAACGGTTGCTGCCTTTGTTTAAATGCACGCCTGTCTGACTGACCATCTCCGTTCCCTGCAAAAGCTGCAGCTTCGCATCGGTCTCATAGTTGCTTTCCACAGTTACCGTCATGGAATAGGAATCACCCGGATAAAGATACTCCGGCATTTCCACGTTTTCGATATAGGCATCACTCCCCTGCTTTGTATCTTCATAGAGAACCGAATACAGCTGCACGTTTTTTGCCGTCAGTGCCGATGCCGTATGCTCGATGTTTCCCTTTGTCTGCTTTCCATCCGTAAGCACCACAAGCCGTCCTGCCGCATTGTCCGGGATCATGGAAAGTCCTGTGGAAACGGCTTCCTCAAGGTTGGTTGCATCCGCCTCCGGTGCCGAGAGAATCTGAAAACTGTGTTTCTCACTGGTCAGAAACTGTTCCACAACCGCATTGGCTCCAAACGTTACAACGGCATACTGATTGTTCTTTGGCATGTCTTTGACTTGCCGGCTCATATACTGCTCCATCTGCGTGAGATTTGCGGCATTGCTCTCCGACAGATCAACCAGAAAAACGGTTGTATCTTTCGCGTGGGAAAGCGGCACCGAAATTCCACAGACAGCCAGCAC
>OGGT01000352.1_pt1 | contig 26392 bp, 26 predicted proteins | sample 1571311 | NCBI WGS metagenome assembly OGGT01 (sample SAMEA2581931, study PRJEB24529) | metagenome | biome: Human gut stool | place: China | collected 2011
CCAGATATAAGGCTTTTAACAGCGCTGTATCACTTGGAAATACGCTTCTCTGACGGTTGAGCTTACGGTAGGTAGAATTCAGACTTTCAATTGCATTGATCATGTAAATAACCTTTCTGACATCCGATGAGAACTTGAAAATCGGCATTATTGCATCCCAGTTATCATACCAGCGTTTCATAGAATTCGGGTATTTTGCGGTCCATTTTTCAGTAACACGATCCAGAGCCAGTCTAGCTTTCTCTTCAGCTCATTCAGGACAGACAGCCAGTATTTTGAACTTTCATTATCACCGACAGTGATTGAAAGAACCTCTTTTTTCCCTTCTGTATTGATGCCAAGAATAACGTAGGCAGCCAGCTTTCTGATCACTCCATTATCTCGTACGGAATAATGGATGGCATGATTTATATTTTACCATAGAAGGCCTTGCTGTTATTAGCTATTTACAGACAAAGTTTCACACACAGCAAGGACATACTCCGATTTCTTCCAGTACCGGATGCATGAGCACTTCTGCATCTTCAATGATCTTATAAGTTCTGACCAGTTCCGTGACCATACCTTCGATTTCGTTCATACGGACCAGCTTCTCAATCGTCGCTGCCCTGGTTGCGGAGGTTCCGATTCCTTTCCTCTCCACTTCATCCGGCATCTCATCTGCTCCGGCTCTCTCCATTGCAGACAGTAAACTGTCCTCTGTAAAATGTTTCTTAGGTGTGGTCTTTCCTTCCTCCATCTTAGGATTCTGTAATGGATAAGACTTTCCGTTGGTCAGAGTTGCAATGCAGGCCAGCATATCAGCATTCTCACTTTTTTCTTTCCTGTTATTTTTAGAATCTGTGCTTTCTGCACTGCCTCCCATGATCCATTCCTGAATATCTCTCCATCCCTTTTCCCTGATGTTCTTTGCCTTTGCCCTGAATACTGTATCTGCACAGGTAAATTCCACATCTACTTCATTTCTCACTGCCGGATCTCCCAGAGCCAATAACAGTCTGGCTGTAATCAGGCTCAATACCTTCTGCTCCACGGATGGCAGTTCACCAAACTCTGCATCTGCCACATTGACCGTAGGAATGATTGCATGGTGATCACTGACCTTGCTGTTTTTGATTACCTGTTTCGGATGAACCACCATTTTTCTGGTATATCCAAATTTTGCAGCCATCTTTCCTGCCAGATCATGAATCATGCTTTCCATATCTTCTGTGAGAAAACGGCTGTCTGTTCTCGGATAGGTTACCAGTTTCTTTTCATAAAGACTCTGTGTATAATCAAGTGTCTGCTGTGCCGTGAATCCCAGAAAACGGTTGGCATCTCTCTGCAACGCAGTAAGGCTGTAGAGCTGTGGTGCCTTCTCCTGCTTATCTGCCGGATCAATCTTTGTCACCTGTGCGACCTTTTGTTCCTTCAGCACATTCAAGATATTCTCTGCATCCTGTTTCTTCTCGAAACGATCTGATAATGCCGTAATGCCTCCGCAGCTGATGGACAGTCTGTAAATTGGTTCCGGCTTAAATCCATCAATCTCTGCCTCCCTCTGTACGATCATGGCAAGTGTCGGTGTCATGACTCTTCCAACATTCAGTGTCTGTCCATACAGGGTAGAAAATAACCTGGTTGCCCTCCAGGTATCCGTCCTCTCTCTTATCTGCACCGATTACCTTTGCGATGGACTGCGCCACCGAAGGTTTCTCGGCAATTACTAATTTTATATTTTTTTCACTCAAATTTTGTTTCCTTCTTTCATTTTTTATTTGCTTTTTGATAGCATAAATGCTATCATGTATATAGAATAAATATTTCCACTTGGAGAACATATACTAATGTACAACATTGAATTTTACGAAGATTCCAATGGCAGATCAGAGCTTTGGGAATTTCTTGAATCTCTTCGAGTCAAAGCAGCTACAAACAAAGATGCCCGTATTCAATACAAGCAGATAAGTTTGTACATCCAGCTCCTCGAAGATAATGGTACACGGCTTAATGAAAATATCACAAAACACCTTGATGATGATATCTGGGAGCTTCGCCCAGGCAATAACCGTGTTTTATATTTTTATTTCAAAAATGATACCTTTGTGCTTTTGCATCAATTCCGCAAGAAAACTCAAAAAACTCCCAAGCGCGAAATTGAACGGGCAAAGACCGAACGCGATGATTACCTTGCCCGAAAGGAGGCTGAATGATTATGAAAACCTGGAATGACTATAAGGAACATGTAAGAACCGTTGATCCTAAGATTGGAAAGGACATTGATGAAGTTGAAAATATCTCTTCCATCGTCAGTGCCATGGTAGAACAGCGTACTGCTCTTGGACTTAGTCAGAGAGAGCTTGCTGCCATGTGTGGTATTCCACAATCATCCGTAGCCCGGATCGAATCCTGCAAAACAACCCCGAATCTTGGAACACTGCTTAATATTTTTCAACATCTCGGTCTGCAGCTTACAGTAAGTCCTACAAAACCTACCATTTAAAATCAAGGAGAATCTCTGCAAAGAGGTTCTCCTTATCACATTTCTTCAATTCACGTAAAAAGCCCGTCCAGAATAGATTGATTTATCTAATCTGAACGGACTCTTTTAAAATTCTGAAGTGTTCCCTGCGGGAATCGAACCCACAATTACAGCTTAGGAGGCTGTCGTTATATCCATTTAACTAAGAGAACAAATGCCGATTACCGGCAGTTCCTGACAATTTATTCAAGGCAAAGGGTTCCCTGCATCCAGACATTTCCACGAAACCGTCTGCCTATCGCAGGTTCACCCAATAAATCTTTTTCATTGATACACACATCGAACTGGATGTTATTGCACAACAACTTCATTCCATACAATTTTTCGTGTGTAAGTTTATTTTCCATCGTGACACAGTCAATGATTTCTCCCAATACCGTATACTGGTCACTCTCAATCCCAAACGGCATAAACGTTGACTTCACGATACTGAAAATATCTTCCTTCATCACTCTCTGGGACAGCAGTGCATAAGTATCCATATCCTCCAGCGTAAGGCTTTCGATTGCATCTTCATCGCCTTCTCTTGCCTGTGCGATCAGCTGATTGTGCCGGTCATTTTTCTGGATAGCCGGTACATCATTTTTTTTTCTCTCCACAACGGGACAGAGTATTTTTCCCTCGGTGGAAAGTCCTGCAAGCATTGCCCCATAATGTATTTTGGAAAGGTGCCGGTTTGTCTCTGCCAGATAATCCGCTACATTCTGTATATAAAAAATCAGTGTAACTCCAAGATTAACCTCGTCACATACTCCTGCATAGGACTCTTTCTCGGCATGTTTTTCTACATCAATCTGCTCATTCGTCGTAATACTGGTACCAAACACATACGGATAGTAATAATCCATATGAAAACTATCATCTTCCTGATAAGTACCCCGAACCGTAATTCCGGCATTTGCCGCAAATGAACCTGACAGTTCCGCAAACTCGTTTCCCTCAGAATCTTTTGTAATTTTCATAATCTCCGGACGGGTAATTACTTCATCCAGTATCATTTCAAGATCTTTTTTTGTAATATCTGAAAATCCAATCGCCCTAAGGAATTTGTGCACTTCGCGGTTCTCCTTTCTCCATACATTACTATATTCTATCATATTATTTGAAGAATGGAAATATCCTTTTGTAACATTAAATTGTATTTTTTTTCTGACTCCCCGGAATGAAAATCCAGAACAACCGGACACTTCGGATCCTCTGTCTGCAAAACGACAATTCCCTCTGCCTGATTACTCATCTTCACTGCCGTTCCTACCGGATAATAGGCAATCTTAGATAGCAGGGTTTCCACCACTTTCCGGTCATACTTGTGTATGATTCCTTCCTGTACCTTTCCGATTGCATCCTGCAGGGGAATCCGTATGCACTCCATACCCGTAATATAACTGTCAAATGCATCGCATGCCTGAATAATCCTGCATTCCATTGCAAAATCTCTGCGGCGCATCGGAAACCCGCTTCCATCAAGTCTTTCATGATGAAATAAAACCATCTTTTTTGATACTTCCGGGATCCAGCTTTCCTCATCCAAAGCGGAATATCCTAAAATGGTATGTTTTTTGTACTCAAATGCTTCTATGGGATCTTCCTTTTCCCAATCCCGGTTCACATATCCTGTTGTGATATAACGGAGTCCGAGATCATGGAGCAGTGCCCCAACTGCAATATTATATTGCCTCACCTGATCCAGATGAAGTAATCTTGCCACAAATACACTCACAAGTGTCACCATGACAGTATGTTCATATAAATTTACAATCCGGGCATTGATATCAATAATTATATTTTCCGGTATTTTGCTTACTTCTTTTACAACTTCATTTGCGATTACTTCAAATTCGCGCAGCGACTTATTCTTATGGTAGATATGGTTTTCCATCACCCGCTGTACGCGTTCCACAAACTTACCGAAAACAGAATAATCAATAATCCGCGATGGCATTTCATAATTTTCATACGGATCTTCTACCATAAGGGTGTCAATCCCAAGTGAACGGATCAAAGGAACATATTCCTTCTTGAGCCTGCTTCCTCTTGAAATTAATATCATTTTTTCATCTGTAAGAACTGGTTCTGCTAATATTTCATTTCCACACAACTCACTTACTGATTTTACCCTCATGTTACACTCCCGTTATTTTGCAGGATTGCTGCCGGTAGATTCTTTTGCCATCTTTAAAGCTTCCTGCTCTTCTTCTGCTAATGTAATAATTGAATTTCCGTCTATAATCTCTTTTATGTAAGTATAGCAGCCCTCTCTGCTGTGTACTGCATTGAGAACGAATCCATTATCTGACTCATTCAACATTGCAAGGGAAAAACTAAGCTTTCCACCCATCTCATTAAAAGCATCGTATTTTACCAGTCCGACCTTCTGAAATGTGAATTTCATATTGTCAAACATTTTTCTGATATTTTTCTCGTTTGCTTCATTTGCAGATATCAGTTTATCGACCTGAGACAAACGGGTTACCAAAGTTTCTTCCAATGATTTTGCATCTTTTCCCATCATGAATGCTTCATACTTTTTACGCAGTTTACTTGTCTTTGCCATATTCACAACGGTAAGTATAAATAAAATAACACAAAAAGCTGCTAATCCTAAAATAATATAATCGGAATCAAATCCTAAGTATTCTGATATCATATTTTTCTCCTGTTTCTATTTTCTTACATTCTGTTAAAATTTTAAATAGGCTTTTATCCCTATTTTTCTACATTTATTTTTGTATCGTCCGAATCATGTCAATAATCCGGTCAAGTTCATCCTGGGAATAATATTCAATCTCAAGTTTCCCTTTCTTCGCATCCTTATGGTTAATACATACCTTTGTTCCAAGAATGCCTTTCATCTGCTCTTCTAAATCATGATACACGGCTTCCAGTTTCGGGTCAATCTTCTCTTTTTCTTCTTTTTTCTTCTTTTTTTCATTCTGGAGGCTTTTTACCAGTTTCTCCGTATCCCGCACACTCAATTTTTCATCAAAAATTTTCTGCGCAATGATATACTGCTGTTCCTGATCTTCAATTCCCAGAAGTGCGCGTGCATGTCCTGTTGTCAGCATCTCATCAATGACCATCTGCTGTACTTTTTCATTCAGTTTCAACAGCCGCATGGCATTTGTGACCGCTGTTCTGCTCTTGGAAACCCGCTCTGCTACCTCGTCCTGCTTTAGATTAAATTCTGTCAGAAGCCGCTTAAAAGCCAATGCTTCTTCAATTGGATTTAAATCTTCCCTCTGAATATTTTCTATCAGGGAAATCTCCATAATTTCCTGTCTGGTAAGTTTCTTGATAATCACAGGAATTTCTTTGATTCCGGCTATTTTCGCGGCTCTCCACCGGCGCTCCCCGGCGACAATCTCATAATAATCCTCCCTCTCCTGCACCAGAAGTGGCTGCAATACTCCATACTGTTTTATGGATTCTGCCAGTTCAAGCAATGCATCCTCATCGAATTTTTTTCTCGGCTGCTCCCTGTTCGGTTCTACCTTTGTGATATTCATCATGATAGCATCTGCCGCGTGCTCACTCTTTGGTGTTGGATTATTTTTTGAAGCTGCCGGTTTTGTATTCACCTTGTCTGTAATCAGAGAATCCAAACCTTTTCCCAATCCTTTTTTAACTGCCATTGTTACTCCCTTTCTTTTTACAAATCTTTACGACCCACGATTTCCTTTGCAAGCTTGCGGTAACTCTCTGCCCCCGCAGATTTGCTATCGTACATATTGATCGGAATTCCATAAGATGGTGCCTCTGCCAACCGAATATTTCTCGGAATCATTGTTTCATAAATCTTTGTATCCAGATTTTCTTTTACATTTTCTACAACCTGATTTGACAATTTCGTCCGGACATCATACATGGTAAATACAACGCCTTCCATCTGCAGATTGGGATTTAATCTCTCCTGTACAAGATTAATGGTATGTATCAACTGGCTCAGTCCTTCCAGTGCATAATACTCACACTGAATCGGGACAAGAACCGTATCTGCAGTTGTCATGGCATTTACCGTCAGCATATTTAAAGATGGCGGACAGTCAATCACAATGAAATCGTAATCATCACGGATATAGTCAACTGCTGTTTTTAATATATATTCTTTGTCATTTATTCCTAATAATTCTATTTCCGCACCTGCCAGATTTACATTGGATGGAATCAGACGCAGGCCTTTTACAACGGTATCCTGAATACTCTCATTGATGGAACATTCATCCAGCATCAGCTCATATACCGTATTCTCAACCTCGTTTTTATCCACGCCAAGTCCACTCGTCATGTTTCCCTGCGGATCTAAATCAATAGCAAGTACACGTTTGCCCATTTCAGCAATACTTGCTGCAAGATTTATCGATGTCGTTGTTTTACCGACCCCACCCTTTTGATTTGCAATTGCAATAATTCTTCCCATATTTTCCTCTTTTCTTTCTTATTCTCTGTATATAGAGTGTATTTTTATTTATCCTTTTTAATTTTTAAATGCAAAGGTTCTTCCCCATGTATTATTCTGTAAATTCCTTTGCGATGCCGGATCAGCATAAGGACAGTTGCAATCAGTACACATACAAGTTCTATAGATTTTCCATGTATAAAATATACCGTTGGAATTGCAAGCGCAGGAATGACAACCGCGCCCAGCGGAAGCCATCCGGTAAGTAACACTACCATGCCTCCTATTATGCAACAGATTGCTCCCAGAACTCCAAATGTAAGTATCAACCACGTACAGGTAACTGTAACACCTTTTCCACCTTTTCCTTTTCTCCACAGTGGATAATTATGTCCAAAAATCGCTCCAAATCCTGTATATAAAAAAATATCATGCCATGTTTTATCTGGAAATAACAGGTGACCAAGAATACCGGCTACAATAACTTTTAATATATCGCCGGATAATACCAAAACACCTTCCTTTTTTCCGATATGTTCCATGACATTTGCCATCCCGGGATTTCCAGATCCTATTTTACTTACATCATTTCCTGTGGAATGTTTTACAACGAACGTTGCAGTTAACATTGTTCCGTATAGATATCCAAAAATCAATAATATACTTTTATATATCATACACATCTTCCTCTTATTTTCTATTACAGTATAACATAAAATCGATTAATCTCGAATAGTAATTATGTTGTTATTTTGCAGATTTTTATGTTTTTCTTTGAGCTTTTTTTGTGAAATGTTTCACGTGAAACATTTTTATTTTATATTCTTTTTATTATAAACGGAATCGCAGCTTAAATGCGTAGATTGGAAATCTTTTTATATCTTCTTTTGGATTGATATACATAGTGTTACTTAAAAGACATTTTTTTCTATACGATGAATAATACTCTGTTTCTTATTAATTTCAACGAAAGAAAGAAGATATTCAATTCTATAAGACGAAAGAAAAGATACATTCTTTTTCTACACATAATAAAAGAAACTATAGACAAAGAAATAATATTTGTAGCACCTGTCTGTGAAAAATAGGATGTTAAATTTGACAGTTATAGCTTTCCCAGAAATATATTAATTTACGCTTTTTATTCACTCCTTTCTATGGTACAATGATAAAACACAATTACTGGAAGAAAATATGTTTAATAATATGATAAAAGGGTCACTAAGGTATGCATCGAATTGCATGCAGCATGCGTCGATAATATCTTTTGCCCCTTTTATTATATAAAGATGTTCAGAAAATGTATTTCATACAATTGCAAAAACACCAAAAGTAACTATATATGATATAGGTTTTGACACTGATACTCTCATAACATATTTGCACGTTTGTTACATATTTTCGAGAATCAATAGGCTTTGACACCGGTACTCTCGCGACGTGACTATATCTATATCTATATCTATTTATATGGATATGGATATAGATATAGATATAATGATATGAGGGTCAAAAAGACATTTTGCCCCTCATTTAAGATTAATCAGATTAATACATGCTTCGCATTTTCATAATCTGACCGCATCTCATAATCCGCTAATTTACATGCTTGCATAGTAAATTGCTACTTTCTCAATTGTGGTGCGGGTCATTACGGTATCCATCAAATTGCATACAAACATGCATCAATCATACCTTATGACCTTTTAATCACATAATTTCATGGAAAAATTTTAAAGGAAACGATACTAATAAGTACCAAATATATCTCTGGCACATCCCTCTGGTACGCCCATATCAGAAAGATTTTCCAAAAGAATCACAAAATCTTTGAAATAATGTAAACATATTTACAGGTTATATAAGATACGACTATTCAGGAGATTAGCAAAACCTATGAAATATCAGAAGTATGAATACATTGTAGCAACTTGCCCTCTGCACCATTTGACAGATAGAAAGATAATTATTTTTATTCCGAAACGATGATAAAATTGTCCTCACCACTGATCTGATGATAAACGGAACATTATTTTATTCAGTAACTGCTTGATCTCTTAAATAAAAATTTAAAAGATATGATTAGTGATGTTACTTTAAAAATCGGGATGAACTGGATATGTATGGAAAAGAAGGTAATAAATGGGACAACTATGAAATTTATTTTTTACCGATGGGCTTAATAAGAAAGTATTTCCAAAACTTTCATTCATATTATGTTCATATTGTTCCGGTAGTTTATCATCCGTTCATTAATTTGTAAAACCGGAGCAAAATCATGCATATCATAAATTCACCGGGCAAACTTATATTTAAACTGCTCTCCAGCAAATTCTACTTATGAAAATAAAAAAGGATAATAAAATGTTTCACGTGAAACATTTTGTTATCCTTTTTTAAACGAAACTCTCTCGTTTTCCATTCTTTTTACAATTCAATTAAATTATTGCGAATAGCAAACACTGCAGCCTGCGTCCGATCTGTTACTTCTATCTTCTTAAAAATGTTAGATACATGGTTCTTAACGGTTCTCTCACTGATATTTAACTTTTCAGCAACTTCCTTATTATACATTCCAACTGCCAAAAGTTTCAAAACTTCCAATTCACGCTTTGTGAGGCTCTCTATCTTTCCTTCATCCCTGTTCTTTTCAATCATCTTGGAATTTAATGATGGAATAAGACTTGGCTGAATATAATTTTCTCCTTCTACGATGGAAAATATAGCTTTTTTCAATTCTGCGGATTCAGAATCTTTTAAAATATAGCCATCCACCCCTATATCGACCGCTTTCATCAGATATTCCACTTCATTATGAACGGTGAGAACCAAAACCTTTACCTTTGACTTTGAAGATTTAAGCGTCTGCAATACTTCCAGACCATTTTTTCTCGGCATATTAATATCAAGCAATAATACATCCGGTGTACAAATTTTTAACTTTTCCAGACAGTCAACACCATCTTCTGCTTCTGCAACTACCTGTATATCTCCTTCCAATTCCAATAAACTTTTTAATCCCTCTCTGATCATGGAATGATCATCTGCGATCATAATTTTAATTGCCATTTTTATAAGTCCTCCTTCATTTTTGGAATTGACACAATAATAGAACATCCCTTTCCAGGTGCAGATTCTATAGAAATTGTTCCTGATAACAGATAGACCCTTTCTTTCATCATAGACAATCCGAATCCGGAATTATCATCCCTTGTCTCATCGGGAACTGCATGAACATCAAATCCCTTACCGTCATCTTTAATAACTAACACAATCTTCTTTTCTAAATAAGAAACTTTTACCTCCAGATAAGATGCCTGTGCATGCTTAACTGCATTATTACATGCCTCCTGAATCACCCGAAGCAATGTAATCTGAACAACACTGTTAATCGGATATGATGTACCTTCCGTATAATATCCACATTCTATTCTATGGAATCTCTGAAATCGATCCAATGCTCTTTCAACCGTAACGTCAAATCCAATGTCATCAAAAGACATGGGTCTTAAATCATAGATTAATCCTCTGGTATCCTCAATTATTTTACGGAGTGTCTGACCAATGGAAAATAGCTCTAATTTACATTTTACCGGATCTGATTCTATAATTTTTGAGCATAATTCCGTTTTATGTACAATTGCAGTCAGATTCTGTGTGGTAGAATCATGTAATTCTCGCGCTATTCTCTGACGCTCTGTTTCAACAGAACGAAGTAATGCCAGCCTGGTATCATAAGAATCTATATCCGCAGCCTCATGAATCTTTCTTTCAATCTCCGTTTCTTCCTTGATAACGCTGGTAATATCTGCAATTCGGAATTCATATTCCTGCATCTGATCTCTCAGACACATAATTTCATTTGATATCCTTTTTTGATCTGCCCGAAGTTCTTCCATCTTTTCTTTATGAAAAGAATTAAATTCTCTCGGGCTGAACGCTTCATACCCGGGATTTGTTTCCTTCTCTAAAATCTGAAGAAACTTTGTATTCTCTTTTACTTTATTTTCATATAAAGAAATCTGTTCTTCCAGAGAAACTTTGTGTTCTATATACTCCTGACGGATTTTTTCCAGATAATCTTTTACCATCTTATTCCTCAAACATATGTTCTGTTTTGTATTTTCAATATCAATAATATTATAAATCATTTTACGGGTAAAGAAAATAAAGAAATAAATATTGTTTGTAAAAAGACCCAAAAATGTCTATAATATATTTAAAATCAAACAAATTTTAAATACAAGGAGGATTTCCATGAAAAAAGGCACAAAAAAATTTCTTTTTTTGAGTGTTGCAACACTGGCAGGAATGTATGCATACAATCAGTTTGTTGCCTCCACTTCCACAAAAAAGAATATGCTCCCAACCAAAAACGGATCCTATTATTCCTGGAAACAGGGAAATGTTTTTTACACAAAAACTGGAACAGGAGATCCTGTTCTTCTTATTCATGACACAAATTCCGCTAGTTCATCTGTTGAGTGGTCAAAAATTTCAAAAAGACTTCAAAAGAAACATACGGTATATACCATGGATCTTTTGGGCTGCGGTCTCTCCGACAAACCAGGGCTGAGTTATACCAACTATATGTATGTCCAGCTGATCACTGCTTTTATCAAAGATATTATAAAATCCAAAACATCAGTTGTAGCTTCAAACCTCTCCTCCTCATTTGTAATTATGGCAAATCAACTGGATGCCTCCATCATTGACAAAATGATTTTTATTAATCCGGTTTCCTTCCATTCCATGGATGCCATGCCGGATCAGCAAAGTAAACTAAAGCAAACGATCATAAATCTTCCTCTGGTCGGAACCTTTATCTATAATTTGCTCATGAACCCGAAGCGTATTGACCGTCAGTTCCGTTTTACCTATTACTGCAGACCTCAGCTGATTTCTTCCAAAACGAAAGATGCCTACTATGAAGCAGCCCATATGGACAACAGTAATGGAAAATACTTATACTCAAGTCTTCTTGGCAATTATATGAATATTGACCTTCGGCATGCTGTGAAAAAAATCACAAAACCTGTTTCTTTTATTATCAGCAGCGATATAAAAGCAAACTACAAAACAGCACAGGAATATCGTAAACTGAATTCTAACATAGACATCACCTATGTTTCCAATTGCAAATTGTATCCACAACTGGAGAATCCGGAAAAGGTTTACCAAATTATCGAAAACAAGTTATCCAATTAATTGGAAATGGACTGTACCTCAAAGGTACAGTCCATTTTTTATAACTCATCCATAAATGTGGATAACATCTTTTTTCCGCTCAAAGCAGTGAAAAAAAGCATAAATTACAAAGGATTTTTGGATGGCATTCCGGCTTTTCTTGGATATTTTTTTGATGTACCATTTGCCTTGGTTAAAGAAATGAATGCCCGCTGCGCCTCTCCAATAGAAAACTTATACACATCCTCAACTTTTCCTCCGAGAAGAAAAATAGCTGATTTTGCAGCTGCCACTTCATTTTCACACTCTCCCGATTTATAAGAAATAAACTTTCCACCCAACCGGACGAATGGAAGACAATATTCTGCAAGTGTGGATAAATTGGCAACCGCACGGGAAACACACAGATCAAACTGTTCTCTATATTCGGGCATGCGTGCCAGATCTTCTGCGCGGCCATGAACCGTATAGATCTCTGTCAGTCCTAACGCATCAATCACTTCATTCAAAAAAACAAGTCTCTTATTTAAAGAATCAGCCAGCACCACATTTAATTCCGGAAAAACAATTTTTAATGGGATTCCCGGAAACCCCGCACCAGTTCCAAGATCTATAACTTTTAACGGCTGATGAAGATCCACAACCTGTATCAGAGAAACACTATCTACAAAATGTTTCTCGACGACTTCATCAAAATCGGTAATGGCAGTCAGATTCATCACCTTATTTTTTTCGATGAGCATTTCATAATAAGTCATAAATTGCTGCAACTGCTTGTCTGATAATGAAATATTCATTTTTGCAAGCATAGACAGAAAATGGTCTGTATTATATTCCATAGAATCCTCCATTATTCTTGTTTTTCTTTGTGTTCATCCGGGTTTAACTTAAAAAATAAATCTGGATTTGAATATTTTAACTGTTCCAGATAGACCAGAAGAACAGAGATATCGGCTGGTGTGACACCCGAAATACGTGATGCCTGACCGATATTCAACGGCTGGAACTCATTCAGCTTCTGTTGTGCCTCGATTCGAAGTCCCGAAATTTCATTATAGTCAAATTTCTCCGGAAGTTTTTTCTTCTCCAGCTTTTTGAACTTCTCTACCTGCTTAATCTGTCTGCTGATATACCCATCATATTTGATCAGAATATTCACCTGCTCTGTTACCTCCGCAGGTAAATCCGGCCGGTCTGTATCAATTTCTGCCAGTTTATCATAATCAAGCTCCGGTCTGCGAATCAAATCAGAAAGCGTTGTACCGGTATGAAGCGGAATGCTTCCATATTGCTCCAGTACATGCTGTACCCTCGCATTCGCACCAAGCTTAACTTCATTCACGCGCTCAATTTCCTTTTTTATCAGTTCCTCTTTTTTACAAACCCAGTCATACCGCTCCTGTGAAATCAGTCCAATTTCATATCCCTTTTTTGTCAGCCGCAAATCTGCATTGTCCTGACGCAAAAGTAAACGATATTCCGCTCGTGAAGTCATCATGCGGTAAGGTTCGCGGTTTTTCTTTGTGACAAGATCATCAATCAAAACTCCGATATACGCTTCCGATCGGTCAAGAATCAGAGGATCTCTTCCCTTAATTTCCATTGCAGCATTGATTCCGGCAATCAATCCCTGACAGGCAGCCTCTTCATATCCGGAGCTTCCATTAAACTGGCCGCCGCTGAACAAACCTTTCATTGCCTTAAACTCAAGAGACGCATACAAATTGTTTGCATCAATACAGTCATACTCTATCGCATATGCATTTCTTACAATTTTAACATGTTCCAGTCCCGGAAGTGTCCGGTACATTTCATGCTGAACATCCTCCGGCAGAGAAGATGACATTCCGCCCACATACATTTCATTTGTACTAAGTCCTTCCGGCTCAATAAAAATCTGATGCCTGTTTTTATCTGCAAATTTTACCACTTTATCTTCAATGGACGGACAGTATCTCGGTCCTGTTCCCTCAATGATTCCCGCATAAATCGGAGAACGGTCCAGATTGTTTCGGATAATTTCATGTGTCGTTTCATTTGTATAGGTCAGCCAACAGGAAGCCTGCTCGATCTGCACATCCTCCGGATTCGTTGTGAAAGAAAACGGAACAACTCTTTCATCTCCAAACTGCTCTTCCATTTTTGAAAAATCAAGACTCCTTTTATCGACACGCGCCGGTGTTCCTGTTTTAAATCTTCTTGTCTGGATACCATGAGCAACCAGGGAATCTGTCAGATGGTTTGCAGCTGATAATCCATTTGGTCCCGTATGTGTAATCATTTCACCGGTTAAGCAGCGCGCCCTCAGATAAGTTCCCGTACAAAGAACAACTGCCTTACATCTGTAAACACCTCCGGAAACTGTACGCACTCCGGTAATTTTCTGTTCTTCTCCCTCATGATATTCATCTTCCGGGAAAAACTGGTCTTTATTTGTTAATATCTCTGCGACTTCCGCCTGTCTGATGGATAAATGATCCGTATTTTGCAGGGTTTTTCGCATTTCTTTTGTGTATTCCGCTTTATCAGCCTGTGCGCGGAGAGAATGTACAGCCGGTCCTTTCGATTTATTCAGCATTTTCGACTGGATAAATGTTTTATCAATATTTTTGCCCATCTCTCCACCAAGTGCATCAATTTCCCGAACCAGATGTCCCTTGGAACTTCCACCAATGTTCGGATTACATGGCATTAGTGCAATACTGTCCACGCTCACCGTAAACATCATTGTTTCCAATCCGAGTCTGGCACATGCCAGTGCTGCCTCACAGCCTGCATGTCCTGCACCTACAACAACTACATCGTATGTTTCTTCAATATAAGGAATATTTTTTTCACCCATTTTTTTACCTGCTACTTTCCCATACAAAACTTTGAAAAAATTTCATCCACCAGATCATCCTCGACAGCTTCCCCGATAATCTTACCCAGCTCTTCATACGCGCCCATCAGATCAATGGAATAAAAATCTTCCGGCATGTCATCCTCAATACTTTGCGTTACCTGATGTAAATGATCAAGTGCTACCTGAAGTGACGTTTTCTGCCTCATGTTAATTGCATAAACTTCATCATTAAAAGTAACTTCACCCTGGAAAAACATATTCCGGATCGTTTCTTCCAATTCATCAATTCCCTGATGTTCTTTTGCAGAAATCGGAATAATCTTTTTATCCAGAATATGCTGTACCTCTTCCACTGTGACTTTTGTGTCCAGATCTGATTTGTTTAATAAAACAATTGCTTTTTTATCCTGCAACAGATCCATGATCTCATAATCACTTTCATCCAGCTCTGTCGATGCATCAATCACATAGATTACGAGATCCGCCTTCGATGCATATGTTCTCGCCCGATCCACACCGATTTTCTCCACTACATCTTCCGTATCCCGAATTCCAGCCGTATCCATTACGTTTAATGTAATTCCATTCAGGTTAATCTGCTCTTCCAGGACATCTCTGGTTGTTCCTGCAATTTCCGTTACAATTGCCCGTTCCTCTCCCACCAGAATATTCAACAGAGAAGACTTACCTGCATTGGGTTTACCCACAATTACAGTGTTGATACCTTCCTTCAGAAAACGCCCATTTTCAAAGGTTTTGAGGATTTTATCAATTTTTATAACCAAGTTATCCACAATATTGTGTAAAGTTTGTGGATAATTATCCAGAGAAATATGTTCAGGGTCATCCAAGGCAGATTCTATAAAGGCAATTTCATGCAATATATCTGCCCGGATCTTCCGGATATCCACAAGAACTGCTCCCTGCAGCTGGGAAAGTGAACTTTTCAGTGCAAATTCGTTTTTTGCGTTGATAACATCAATAACGGATTCTGCCTGTGTCAGATCAATCCGGCCATTTAAAAATGCCCGTTTCGTAAATTCGCCGGGTTCTGCCGGCCGTGCCCCATGTCTGATTACGGTTTCCAGAATTCTTTTCATAACATAGACACCGCCATGACAGTCAATTTCCACCGTATCTTCTTTTGTATAAGAATGTGGCGCCTTCATGAGTAAAACCATCACTTCATCCACCATCTCGTTATCGTCATAAATATATCCATAATGAATGGTATGACTTTCACATAAACTCAATTTTTTATGACCATATTTCGAACGATAAATCCGGTCAATAACCGGCAATGCGTCTTCTCCGCTGATCCGGATAATCCCAATTCCCGAAGGAGACATCGCGGTCGCAATTGCAGCAATTGTATCTGAATTCATAAGTCTCTCCAATTCCAAACAAAGGTGAATACCCAAAACTGGATATTCACCTTATTTTTTAACTCTATCAGTCAGTTCCTTATTTCTTTAATGTTACAACTACATGGCGATATGGTTCATCCCCTTCACTGTGTGTTGTAACATAACGATCATTCTGAAGTGCAGAATGAATGATCCGTCTCTCAAAAGGATTCATTGGTTCAAGAGAAACCGGGCGCTTGGTGCGCTTTACCTTGTACGCAATATTCTTTGCAAGATTCTCAAGTGTCTCTTTTCTTCTCTTTCTGTAATCTTCCGTATCAATCTTAACCTTATAATATTCATCCGAATGTTTGTTGATTGCAAGATTTGTCAGATACTGAAGAGAATCCAGCGTCTGTCCTCTCTTACCGATCAGAATTCCCATATCATCTCCCTTTAACTCTACTTCAATGATATGTTCTTCCTCATTTACTGCAACGAGAATTTCTACCTCCATCTTCATCGCATCGAAAATGGAAGATAAAAATTCAACAACATTCTCATCAATGGAAAATTTCTTACGAGCCTTAATTACTGCATTTTTACTTCCGATTCCAAGAAAACCGGTACTTCCTTTATCAAGAACCTCATACTCAAGCTGATCACTGGTTATTCCCAGCTGAACAGTAGCCTGTGTAATCGCGTCATCCACGTTTTTAGCAGAAATCTCAATAAACTCCATATAACTGCCCCCTCTTATTTACGATTGTTCTTTTCACTAAATTCTTTTACAAGATTTGCTTTCGCTGCCATACTTCCCGGCTTTGCATTTGCTTTCGCTGCATTTGCCTTTTCACGCTCCATCTCTATATTTGCAGAAGAAACATTTGCCTTCGACTGGATGGATCTGGTATTCATTGCCGCTGCCTGGCGGATGCGTTCCTCTGTAACACCCATCTTCTCACGTTTCTTCTTCACTTTTTCCTGATTCTTTGCAATAATATCCTCAAGATCTAAGTTCTCAATATGTTTATTGATAAAGAACTGCTGTACTGCACGACATAATGCACTGGCAACCCAGTAAATACCAAGACCAACCGGTGTCACGAAACAGAAAAACAAAGACATCAGAGGCATCATGGTATTCATAGTTTTCATCTGTCTTGCCATCTGATCATTATCCCCGCCTGCGGTAGCTGCGGTTGGCATCAACTTGATATTGATCACCTGTGTAATATAAGATAAAACCGGAATCAATACTGCAATAATCAACAACAGCCATGCATGACTTGCTATACTGCTCTTAATGATTGCCCACGGAGTATCTGAAATATTCAGTCCAAGAAAATAATTAAACTGGTTCATGTCATGGAGTGTAGAATTAAGGCTGTCACTCAGATTCGGAAACTGCTCAAAAATAGTTTTTCCTGCATCTGCTGTCTTCTCCCATGCAGTAGATGGAAGCTTGTACATAATATCGGTAACATAATTCGAAAGTGTAGTGCCGGTAGCAGCATTTAATTTATCTGCCACATTGTTTGCATTTAATCCACTGGACGTCACTGCATTAAAGTTTGTCATCAATGCAGTGAGTTTATCCACAAAACCATTGGTATTGATAATTCCGTCCACAAGACCGGTGTAAGAAGATCTCACACTGCTGATATATGCCGGAATATTATAAAATACACGATACAAAGCAAACAGAATCGGCATCTGGATAAGCATCTGGATACAGCTTCCGGATGGAGAAATACCATATTTCTGATATACAAGCTGTGTCTCCTGATTCATTGCCATCATGGCTTCCTGATCCTTGCGATTCTTATATTTATCACGAATCGCATTCAGTTCCGGCTGCATTTTCTGCGAAAGTTTCGAGAATTTCTGCTGCTGGATTGTCAATGGCAAAAGACACATATAGATCAAAATCGTCATGAGAACGATTGCAAGCGGTACACTGTTGATCGTACCACCGGAAATTTTTAAAACAATATCGTAAATTCCGCTCATGATCCATCCAAGAACCTTTGCAATCGGTCCGAGGAATTTTCCGGAATACGCTGTCAATTCAATCATGCCTGACATAAAAACCTCCATTTGGTTTATGGAACCGGGTCATATCCTCCCTTAGAAAAAGGATTACATCGCAAAATTCTCCAGGCAGCCAGTGCCCCACCCTTTATCGCACCATACTTTTGCACAGCTTCCAGTCCATAACAGGAACAGGTCGGATAATACGGACATTTCGTTGACTTCATGGGAGAAATATATCTCTGATAGAATTTAATACATGCAATAAGTAATTTTTTCAATAGAATTCCATCTTCTTTTCCATATTAATGTATTATTTTGTGAAGACCTCCAAGATGTTTCAGTGCGCTCGAAATCTGATGAAACGAAGCATCACGCGCTGTTCCTCTTGCGATGACTACAATGTCCAAACCACTATTGAACATGTCCTCCTGTAGCCGGTACCCCTCTCTGATCAGACGGGTCAAATGATGTCTTATAACACTATTTCCTACTTTTTTACTAACGGATATACCTAATCTGTTTTTGTCTGTGTGATTTTCCAGAACGTACATAACCAATAAACGGTTTGCATATGAATTTCCTTTGTTATACACATTCTGAAAATCTTTACTTTTCTTTAATGATTCTGAGAACTTCATCTGAAAATATCCTCATAATAGAAGAAAAGACCACAATAATGTGGCCTAAGCTGATAATTTTTTTCTACCTTTTAATCTTCTAGCAGCCAATACTTTTCTTCCGCCTGCAGTACTCATTCTGCTTCTGAAACCATGAACTCTGGCTCTCTGTCTTTTTTTTGGTTGGAATGTCATCTTCATTTCGTATCCACCTCCTCTACGTTAAAAAACATCACTTAGCATTATATCAGAAAAACGCTACAAGTCAAGTAAAATCAAGGTTTTTTCCTAATTTAATGTTATAAACACTACATATAATAAGGAAGAAAAGCAGTCCACTATATATAGTATCCACGCTTTTCCACGAAATAATAAGTTATCCACAATTTGGGGATAACTTGTGGATAAACTGTCAATACCTCTTGGATAACTCTGTTTCCATCAACATCCATACCATACCTCCATATCCCTGAAACGCATTATTTCGCCTTTTATCCATATGTTTATATGTTAGTTTTGAAAAATATAAAAGGGTGTCTAAAAAGTTGATTCTACACCGAAAATGGTGTATTATAGATAAGAATAGGATTATGGGATAGTATCCTATTTTATAAGAAGAATGTGGAGAAAAGCAGATGGATAAGATTATTGAAAAGTGGGATGAAATTTTAAATACTGTGAAACAGGAGTACGAAATCAGTGATGTCTCTTTCGATACCTGGATTCGTCCCTTAGAAGTCTTTGCCATTGAGGGAAATACTCTCTATATCCTGGTTCCTTCCGAACAGATGGCTTTAAGCTATATTTCCAAGAAGTACCTTGCACCACTTCGCGTTGCGATCGTGGAAATTACAGAAATTGAATACGAAATCAAATTCATCCTTCCGGAAGAAGCCAGGACGCTGAAATTAAACACAAAACCAGCAAAAGCTACACCTGCCGTAACCGCAGATGAATCTAATCTTAATCCAAATTATACATTTGATACATTTGTCGTTGGTAATAATAACCGTTTTGCACATTCGGCTTCCCTTGCAGTCGCAGAATCTCCGGGAGAAGCATATAATCCGCTTTACATTTACGGCGGTCCGGGACTTGGAAAAACCCACCTTATGCACTCCATCGGGCACTTTATCTTAAACCAGAACCCGGATGCAAAGGTTATCTACGTTACATCCGAAGAATTTACGAATGAAGTAATTGAATCCATTCGAAACGGTAATGCTTCATCCATGACAAAATTTCGTGACAAATACCGGAAAGTGGATGTCCTTATGATTGACGATATCCAGTTTATCATCGGAAAAGAAAGTACACAGGAAGAGTTTTTCCACACATTCAACGCACTCCAGACACAGGGAAAACAGATTATACTGACATCCGATAAACCACCAAAAGAAATGGAAACCCTTGAAGAGCGTATCCGTTCCCGTTTTGAGTGGGGACTGATGGCAGATATCGGAGTGCCGGATTATGAAACACGTATGGCTATTCTCCGGAAAAAAGCCGAATCGGATAACTTTGACATTGATGATGAAGTATTAAGCTACATTGCAAACAACATTAAATCAAACGTGCGTGAACTTGAAGGAGCATTAAATAAACTTCTTGCTTATAACAATCTTGTCCACATTCCAATTACAATGGATATTGCAGAAAAGGAACTTTCCAACATTATCACGCCGGACAAGCCACGGGAAATCACACCACAGCTCATTATTGAAGTTGTTTCCGAACATTATCACATCTCTGTAGATCAGATGATTTCAAAGACAAGAAGCAGTGATGTTGCAAAACCACGCCAGATTGCAATGTATTTATGTAAAAATATGACCGAAAGTCCACTGGATACCATAGGTTCTTTACTCGGCGGACGCGATCATTCCACAATTATCCACGGTATCAAGAAAGTTACCGAAGAATACGAAAAAAACGAAACTACAAGAAATATGATTGAAACCATCAAAAAGAAAATAAATCCAAACTAAATGAGTTTCTTCCTATTATAATGTAGTTTTATTTGCTTTTTTTAATTTCAACTTATTCACGTTTATCCACAGTGGATGGATTGTGCATGAGGTTCTTAACGTAAATCTCTTAAAATTTGTTCCACAGACGGACCTTAAGAATCCTCACACTTTTCACATGCTTTCAAGCCGGTTATCAAACGCCGGAAACCGCTTAACATCTAACATGAAGAGGCTTATTCACATATTAACAGCCCCTATTAAGACTAAGACGAATGTCTTAATATATTTTTATTTATACCAGGAGGGAGTTTTTCATGAAACTGATCTGTTCTAAATCAAATTTATTGCGCGGAGTAAATATCGTATCCAAAGCTGTTCCTACCCGTACAACTATGGCAATACTCGAATGTATTCTTATCGATGCTTCTACGAATGAAATTAAATTAATGGCAAACGATATGGAACTTGGAATCGAAACCCGTGTAGAAGGAGAAATTGCTGAACGTGGAGTTATTGCACTGGATGCAAAAATCTTTTCTGAAATTGTACGCAAACTTCCAGACAGTGATGTTATGATTGAAACAGATGCCTCTTTTAAGACGGTGATCTCCTGTGAAAAAGCAAAATTCAATATTGTTGGAAAATCCGGAGATGATTTTTCATATCTTCCATACATTGAAAAAAATGATGCAATCGTGATTTCCCAGTTCACACTGAAGGAAGTGATCAGACAAACAATCTTTTCCATTGCTGATAACGACAATAACAAACTTATGACAGGTGAACTGTTTGAAATTATTGAGAATGAACTGAAAGTTGTTTCTCTTGATGGTCATCGTATCTCCATTCGTAATATAGAACTTAAGAATAATTACGAAAATAAAAAGGTTGTCGTTCCTGGAAAAACATTACAGGAAATCAGCAAAATTGTTCCAGGTGGAGTTGATGATGATGTACTCATCTACCTGACGGACAACCATATCGTTTTTGAATTTGACACTACTACGGTTGTATCCCGTCTGATCGAAGGAGAATATTTCCGCATTGATCAGATGCTCTCATCTGCTTATGAAACGAAAGTTATAGTCAATAAAAAAGAATTACTTGATTGTATTGATCGTGCTACTCTTCTTGTCAAAGAAGGTGACAAAAAGCCGATCATTATGAATATCACAGATGGAAGTATGGAGTTAAAAATCAATTCTTTCATTGGTTCCATGAATGAAGATATCGATATCGAGAAAGAAGGAAAAGACATCCTGATTGGATTTAATCCAAAATTCTTCATTGATGCATTGCGTGTTATCGATGAAGAAAATGTAAGTCTTTATATGGTAAACCCAAAAGCTCCATGTTTTATCAAAGATGATGAAGGAAAATTCATTTATCTTATTCTTCCTGTTAACTTTAATAATGCTGCAAATTAGGAGATTACATGATTACAGTAAATATCCGTGAAGAAGACGAATTTATCAAACTTGGACAGGCGTTGAAAAAAGCCGGAGTTGTTGGTTCCGGTGTGGATGCCAAAATGGTTATTTTAGATGGGCAGGTTTCGGTAAACGGTCAGACAGAACTTCAACGAGGAAAAAAATTACATAATGGGGATGTTGTTACCTTTCAGGGTGAAACAATTCAGATAGTTCAATGATCATAAAATCAATCGAGCTGCGAAATTTTCGAAATTATGAAAATCTGGATATTCACCTGGATGAAGGAACCAATATTCTTTACGGAGACAATGCACAGGGGAAAACCAATATTCTCGAAGCTGCTTATCTGAGTGGTACAACAAAATCCCACAAAGGAAGCCGTGATAAAGAGATGATTCGGTTTGGTGAGAAAGAATCACATATCCGTACTGTCGTACAGAAAAAAGAAAAAGAGTACCAGATTGATATGCATCTTAGAAAAAGTGGATCAAAAGGCGTGGCTGTGAATAAGATTCCGATCAAAAAGGCAAGTGAGTTGTTTGGAATACTCAATATCGTTTTCTTTTCGCCCGAAGATTTAAATATTATAAAAAACGGACCTGCGGAGAGAAGAAGATTTATTGATTTAGAACTCTGTCAGTTGGATAAACTATATTTGTCAGATTTATCCAGTTTCAACAAAGTGTTGAATCAGAGAAACAAATTGTTGAAAGATATTTCTTTTCGCCCGGACCTTGTGGATACTCTTCCGGTGTGGGATATGCAGTTACTGGAGTATGGAACAAGAATCATCCGGAAACGAAAAGAATTTGTGGAGGAACTGAATGAAATTATTTCGGAAATCCATTCTAAAATTTCCGGTGGCAGGGAACATCTGGTATTAAAGTATGAGCCAAATATTACCGCTGATCTTTTTGCGGATGAATTGCTGCGGGCACAGAACCGGGATCTGAAACTCTGCCAGACAACGACAGGACCACACAGGGATGACATGCTGTTTTCCGTTGATGATGTGGATATCCGTAAGTTTGGGTCTCAGGGACAGCAGCGTACTTCAGCACTTTCTTTGAAATTGTCGGAGATTGATCTGGTCAGGAGATCCATTCATGATACTCCGGTGTTGCTGCTGGATGACGTGCTATCGGAACTTGACAGTAACCGGCAGAATTATCTGCTGAACAGTATTGCTAAAATACAGACTGTCATTACCTGTACAGGGTTGGAGGAATTTGTAAAGAACCGTTTTTGTATCAACAAAATTTTCCAGGTGATAAACGGAACTGTTTACGAAAAGGAATCGGTTGAAGAGATATAAAAGAAAGGTTCATCCGTTGGATGAGGAGGAAATTGATGAGCGAATTAACAAATAATAATCAGGAATATGGCGCAGATCAGATTCAGATTCTTGAAGGACTCGAAGCGGTCAGAAAGAGACCTGGAATGTACATCGGAAGTACATCTGCACGCGGACTGCATCATCTGGTCTATGAGATTGTTGATAATGCGGTAGATGAAGCACTTGCCGGTTATTGTAAAAACATTGAGGTGACCATAGAAAAAGATAATTCCATAACCGTTGAAGATGATGGACGTGGAATTCCTGTCGGAATGAATCACAAAGCCGGTGTGTCTGCACTGGAAGTTGTGTTTACTGTTCTGCATGCAGGCGGAAAGTTTGGCGGCGGAGGATACAAAGTATCCGGAGGACTGCACGGAGTAGGTGCTTCTGTTGTTAATGCCCTCTCCGCCTGGTTAACGGTTGAAGTATATCATGACGGAAAAGTGTATATGCAAAGTTACAAGAGAGGAAAAGCGGATGGACCGGTAGCGGCAGTCCGGGACTGTGATCCACAACTTCACGGTACAAAGGTTCATTTTCTGCCGGATGCGGAAATCTTTGAAGAAACCGTATATGATTACAACACGCTCAAACAGCGTTTAAGAGAAACTGCTTTTCTGACAAAAGGATTATGCATTACATTAAAAGACACGAGGGAAGATAGTCTGCATAATCATAAATTCCATTATGCCGGTGGAATCAAGGAATTTGTGGAGTATTTAAACCGCGGAAAAGAACCGTTATATCCGGAAGTTATTTACTGTGAGGGAAATCGTGACGGAGTTTACGTGGAAGTTGCAATGCAGCATAATGATTCTTTTAACGATTCCACGTTTAGTTTTGTTAACAACATCATTACGCCGGAAGGTGGAACACATCTTGCCGGTTTTCGAAATGCGTTGACAAAGACGTTTAATTCGTATGCGCGGGAAGCAAAAATTTTAAAAGACAGCGATGCGGCACTTACCGGAGATGATATCCGTGAAGGATTGACAGCAATTATCAGTATCAAAATTGAAGAGCCACAGTTTGAAGGACAGACCAAACAGAAACTCGGAAACAGTGAGGCACGTGGTGCTGTAGATTCTGTGGTTACGGAACAGCTGACGTATTTTCTGGAGCAGAATCCGGATGTGGCCAAAAATATCTGTGAAAAATCGCTGCTGGCCCAGCGTGCCAGAGAGGCAGCCCGGAAAGCACGTGATCTGACAAGAAGAAAGACAGCACTTGAGGGTACTGCCCTTCCGGGAAAACTTGCGGATTGTTCCGACAAAAATCCAAAAAATTGTGAAATCTTTATCGTTGAGGGAGATTCCGCCGGTGGTTCTGCAAAAACTGCAAGAAGCCGTGCAACACAGGCAATTCTCCCGCTTCGCGGAAAAATTTTAAATGTGGAGAAGGCAAGACTCGACCGTATTTATGATAATGCCGAGATCAAGGCAATGATCACGGCGTTCGGTACCGGAATTCATGAAGATTTTGATATATCCAAGCTGCGTTATAACAAAATTATTATTATGACAGATGCCGATGTGGACGGTGCACATATTGCAACACTCATGCTGACATTTTTGTATCGTTTTATGCCGGAGCTTATTAAGCAGGGACATGTTTATCTTGCTACCCCGCCGCTTTACAAAATTGAGAAAAACAAAAATGTCTGGTATGCATACAGTGATGAAGAATTAAACAATATTCTTGTGGAAATCGGGCGCGATCAGAATAATAAGATCCAGCGTTACAAAGGACTTGGTGAGATGGATGCGGAACAGTTATGGGAAACCACCATGGATCCGGAGCACCGGATTTTAAAACAGGTTATGATGGATGACGAAAGTTCATCGGAAATTGACGTAACATTCACGACTCTGATGGGTGATAAAGTAGAGCCGAGACGGGAATTTATAGAAGAAAATGCCAAGTATGTACAGAATCTTGATATTTAGGGAGGAGCAGATCAGTGGACGATAAAATATTTGACCAAATTCAACAGGTTGACCTGAAGAAAACGATGGAAACCTCCTACATCGACTACGCGATGAGCGTTATCGCAAGCCGTGCGCTTCCGGATGTCAGGGATGGATTAAAGCCGGTACAGCGGCGTGTCCTGTATTCCATGATCGAACTGAGTAATACACCGGACAAGCCACATCGTAAATGTGCGCGTATCGTCGGTGATACAATGGGTAAATATCATCCACATGGAGACAGTTCAATATACGAGGCACTTGTAAAGCTGGCTCAGGAGTGGAATACCAGATATCCTCTTGTGGATGGACATGGGAACTTTGGATCAGTCGACGGTGATCATGCCGCTGCCATGCGATATACAGAGGCACGTTTAAGCCGTATTTCCATGGAAATGCTGGCAGATATCAATAAAAATACAGTAGATTTCGTGCCCAACTTTGACGAGACGGAAAAAGAGCCTGTAGTATTGCCCAGTCGTTATCCGAATCTGCTGGTCAACGGTACTACCGGTATTGCCGTAGGTATGGCTACTAATATTCCGCCTCACAATCTCCGTGAAGTCATCGCAGCGGTTGTAAGAATGATCGATAACCGTGTAAATGAGGACCGGGAGACTTCTTTAGAGGAAATCATGGAGATCATCAAAGGACCTGATTTTCCTACAGGAGCTACCATTTTAGGAAAAAGGGGCATTGAGGAGGCATACCGCACCGGCCGTGCAAAGATC
>OGGT01000362.1_pt1 | contig 26004 bp, 19 predicted proteins | sample 1571311 | NCBI WGS metagenome assembly OGGT01 (sample SAMEA2581931, study PRJEB24529) | metagenome | biome: Human gut stool | place: China | collected 2011
ATCCGAAGTTTCGAAGAAACTTCTAAGTGACTACGAAGTAGTCATATTATACCATTGCTTTTCTCACAAGTAAAAGCTTTGTTCCTGCTGGAATTATATCCGAATCAACAAGTCTTTGTATAGTACTGTTTTCCTCCCTCATCAAATCCCCTGTTGTATCATATTTCTTGGCTATATCCCATACTGTGCATTTACCGTCAGATATATAACCCACCATTGAAGGGAGTGCCGAATAATCAACATTTTCTCTCTTATTGCACTCACACTCGTCAATGACATTAATATTAAATGGCTCAAAGCAAATCGTATCCAATGCGATTACTGCTTTAACCTCAATCTGTGCACTGCTGTTCATTGATGCCTGAAGCTGTTCTATTGACGGTCTTATCGTATATTCTATCAGATTCTTATTATATTCCTTTAATTCAACTACCGTTGTGAATGGAATTACTGAATTAATGCTTCCCATTGGAGAATTATCATCAGAAGTTATGTAGAATATATTAACTATCACAGCACCCATTATCTCTATTCCCTCAGGAATACATTCGTAACTGTCAATCTGTACATTAGCCGTTGCATTGACTATCTGCATAAGATTAATGTAATCTTCTACCTTGACATTACCTGAAACCCTGCATTTATTATTGTTTCTTATAATAAGCTTCTTTAACTGCTGTGTTTCCTGCTTAATATCAACATCAAAGCCCGGAATATACATATCCCACATAGCATTGCGACTGCACTCCTCATAAGATTTAATATCCATATCAAGTACCAGCTCAACAGCAACATCCCTGTTATTGCCGTCATAATCCGGTCTTACCTCTACATTTTTACTTATTACATTGTAACCAACATACGATATTCCATCAGGATTTGCTCCACTCACATCTATTATTCCAGTAAATGGTGTGCTTGTTTCATACCATTGCACCTGTCCTGCCTCATCATCAGCAATATACATAATAAATACATTCAGCTCACCGCTTACACTTAGTCCATCCTCTGTCATTCTTGTGTTGACATTTCTTACATCTACATCGTCCCATACAAGACTTCCTATATCTGCCTTTCCATTAGGAACTGACACAGTTTCCTTAATTCTTAAGTTATCTTTCATATTAACGTCAGCCTGCACATATTCAAAATCCTTTAACAAAAGTTCTGCGTTACAGTCACCGTCCTCAATTCCTGTTGATATGGAAATATTCTTAATCTCCTCACATGTTACCGTCAAAGCCACAATTGCCTTTACACTTATCTTTCTTGAATTAATGGATTTAATTGTCAGATCCTCAAGCTGTGCCTTGCAATTTACATCAAGCCCTGTAGCATCACACGACAGATTGACATTTTCAAGAAAATTAAGTGAACCATCCATTCTTACCGGTATAAATCTTTTATCGTTCTCACTGCTTCCTGTATACATAATCGCAAATACAAGTGTTCCGTCAATCTGGGCTTTATCCTGATTAACCCTCACACCGTTAACTACTGCCATTCCCCATTCTTTGACAATTAAATCAATATCCGGTTTGCTATCCATAACATTAAAATCATCATCAAGAGTAATCTGGGTTGTATTAGTACATTTTATAACATATTCGTGAATATTTTCGTGTTTAAGATTCACAACAGACCTCCCAATATACATTTCTTATTCAATATATGCACTCTTTCCTAAGCATATTACTTAATCTGCTGTTATTCTCTTTTATTAATAATCTGACTGCAAAGTGTTTATATATCGTTTAATCTATAATATTTCATCTGCATATTATAATCTACATCTTGAACACTACTGACTCGTCACGTTTTTCATATTTCAACACAATATATGGAGTTGTGCTTACTTCATTTACCTGCTCGCCCTCTGCTGGTCCTATAAGCTTAAAATCTGCATATACCGCATTACCACTCACATATACATCATCTACTCTTATGCTGTATCCAGACGTCTCCTTAGTTCCATATCCTGCAACAATATAGGTATAGTCCTTTGTTGTATAAGTCAGTCTTAAGGTGGACTGCTTCTTATTGTCTATTAGCTTCTTTAATTCTGTTGGTAAATCTTCGTTCTCAACAACTGTATAGTCAATCTTCTCGTGATTATCTGCCTGACCACCTGAACACGCCATACAAAAGCTTATTGCAAGCATAAGTGCCACTACAACCGTGATATTAAGAAACATATGCTTTCTCATAAAGACATTTTTCCTAATAAAATGCTTCTTATACTTAAACTGCTGATAACTTCCCATAAAAAATCCCTGTTAATAAGACTTGTTATCATCTTATTAACAGGGTCGTTAATTTATTCTACCGCATAACCTTTTTCTTTGATTACTGCTATTACATCATCAACATATTTCTCACATTCTTCGTGAGTGCCAGCCTCAACCATAACTCTTACAACCGGCTCTGTTCCGCTTTCTCTTACAAGAATTCGTCCGTCATTGCCAAGGCTTTCTGCCACCTTGTCAACTGCCTCCTTAACATCTGTATCGTCCTGTGCCGCTGTCTTGTCATATACACGGATATTCTTAAGCACCTGTGGATATATCTGAAGTGGAGATGCAAGCTGTGAAAGCGTCATCTTCTTAGCTATCATAACCTCCATCATCTTAAGTGCTGTTATTATGCCATCACCTGTAGTCGCATATTTGCTGAATATAATGTGTCCTGACTGCTCACCGCCAAGACGATATCCGTTATTAACCATACATTCATATACATACTTATCGCCAACTTTAGTCTTCGCATAGTCTATTCCAGCCGCATCAAATGCCTTGTAAAGTCCGAAATTAGACATTACTGTTGTAACAACTGTATTATCTATAAGCTTTCCTCTTTCTTTCATATAACATCCATAAATATATAATATATGGTCTCCTGTTATAACATTGCCATTCTCATCTACACAAAGACATCTGTCGGCATCGCCGTCAAATGCAAAGCCTGCATCAAGATGTTCCCTCTTAACAAGATCCTGTAAGCCTTCTATATGTGTAGAACCACAGTTAGTATTAATATTAGTACCATCTGGACTGGCATTAATCACATAAGTCTTAGCTCCAAGTGCGTCAAATACTGCCTTTGCAAGTGTCCAGGCACTTCCGTTAGCCGCATCAAGACCTATTCTCATACCCTTAAATGAATATATTGCAAGGCTCATAAGATAACCCATATACCTGTTACGTCCAGCAGTATGGTCTACTGTACAGCCTATATTTTCTTTAGTGGCATATGGTATGTTCTCCGGTTCGCCATCAAGATACTTCTCAATCTCACTTATGACGTCTTCTCTCATCTTCTCACCCTTGCTGTTGATGAGTTTTATTCCGTTATCATAAAATGGATTGTGGCTTGCAGATATCATAATTCCGCAGTCAAAATCTTCTGTTCTTGCTATATAAGATACGCTTGGTGTTGTTGTAACGTGCAAAAGATAAACATCAGCTCCTGAGGCTGTAAGACCTGCAACTAATGAATACTCAAACATATAGCTGCTTCTTCTTGTATCCTTGCCTATTACAATCTTAGCCTTGCCATCCTCTTTATCCTTGCCATAATACCAGCCTAAAAATCTTCCTACTTTAAATGCATGGTCGACCGTAAGGTTCACATTAGCTTCACCACGAAATCCATCTGTACCAAAATACTTACCCATTATTACTCCTTCCAGTTACAAAAGCTTATTCTGCCATCATCTTTTCTGTTGACCAGATTTCCACTTCATATTTATTAGACTTGTTGTATCTCTTTCTAAGATCCTTAAGCTGCTTTAAATATTCCATTGTAACCTTACCTGAAAGCTTAGATTCGCCCTCTGTTCTCTGCTGGAACTTATATGGGATTTCAACTACCTTCTTATATGAACCCATTGCAAGAACTTCGACCATAATCTTCCAGCCTATTGGCTGAAGGTCTGCTCCTTCAATCACTTCACGTCTGAACATAAAAAGACCACTTGTTGGGTCAGATATCTTTCTAAGACAAGGAAGCATCCACTGTCCTATCTTTCTTGCTGTACCAGATACGAACTTTCTGTACCAGTTAAGTCCACCATCATCTCCACCAGGTATAAGACGGCTTGGTATACAGAAATCTGCACCGCTTTCCATAGCCTTATACATATACTTAAGTACAATTGGTGGGTGCTGTAAATCAGCATCCATACAAGCCATATACTCACCCTTAGCAAGTTCAAATCCCTTAAGAACTGCTGTTGCAAGACCTGTTTCACCTGTTCTATGTTCAAGTCTTATCTGTGGAAAATCCTTAGCTACTTCCCTGATTACATCAGGTGTATTATCTTTACTATCATCTACGAATAATATTTCATAATCAATTCCCTTAAGTGCATCATCTATCTGTGTCACCAGATTTCTAATATTCTTTCCCTCATTAAATGTAGGTACAACTACTGATAACATATATTTTCTCCTTTTAATATTCTCATACCAGATTAACTCCAGTATATATAATTGTAATTTAAAAAGCGTGTTAATTATAATACCAATATATAAAGATAGCAAGTCTTTTCACATAAGCAGACCGTCCCAGAAGTACCACGCCGATATTACAACAATCTCAACTATAGACAACAACGTAATTATTCCATACCGTACATACCTGTTACAACCTGCGATTATCTCTGCCACTCCTATATATATTACAAATGAACCCATTATAAATCTCAATGTACTCATAACGCTTGATGTAAGCGGAATAAGAAGTACTATTATTCCAAATATTCCAAGTGCATAATGCTTCTTTCTTATCATCGCCGCATAAAGCATAAGCGTTATAACGCAGAGCCAGCCAAGAATTATTCCATTGAGTGTCTTAACTCCTGATGCCGCTGTGAGCTGTCCTGTACACGACTTAAACAATACTCCGATTACTGGAAACATTTTCTGTGTTCTCCACGCTCTCTGGACGTGGTAAAATGCCCACGAATCACCGCAAAGGTATCTCAGATAATTCATATATATGAATATGCCAAGAGGGCTTATCATAATAGCCACAAGCTTCTTTGGTTCTTTTATGACATTTTTAATAAAAGTTTTTATAACACTGGCTAAGCTTATATTTCCAGCCAGCATAATACCAGCTTCTTCTGTAAGCATACACTTATCTATTATACCAGCTTCTTTATTATCTTTCATTTCTGAATTATGCTTAGCCCTGCACTCTGCACAGGTCTCCATAAACATATATGTTATAAGCACAAACACAAGCATACAGCCAACAATTCGTGTTGCACTTGCCATCGCCGCCGCTATTCCTGCTGCCATATAATTATGTCTGGCAGAGTTATAGAAGCACAGTATAACACACAATATGAATAGTGCTTCTGTATACATAGCACCATAGTACACGGCAAATGGTCCTGCAAGCATAAGAAATATAATAATATCCTCAACAGTCTTTTTATTATATTTCTTCATATCAAGCTCTATATCTGCATACTTAACCGCATAATACACTGCTATAATTATACATATGTTGGAAACTGTCATTCCAACGGCATATGTATCTATACTTCCCATTGTGACAAGTCTTACTGCCATACACACAAGAGGGTATAGCGGGAAAAAAGCCCAGCTTGCCATACCTGATGACTTAGGAGGCTGGTAACCATTCTCCACAATCCCTTTATACCACTCTGCATCCCACGGATTCATATAATACAGCCATTGGTGCGGCTCATCAGCAATAAGATTCATCACCGGAACCATTAGAAGCATAACTGCCCTTGAAATAAGCCATACTGCTATTATCTTCACCAAAAGCCTTAACCGTTCATTATCTTTATAGTATCCTGCTACTGCTTTAAACATTCACAACCCCAATATCTGTTATTACAATATATACTGTATATTCGCAATCACGCTGGCAACAAGTGGAATTGCAAACATAACAGCTGCAAGCACTGCAATTATTGCAAGATATACACCACTTGCACACATTCCTAACCACTGAGGAACATTTATCCCTCTCTTATGGTCAATAACCATAAGAACTATCATAACAATAAGAATAATCAAAGATATAATTGTTCCTGCATTTCTTCCTGATGGTTTAAATGTAAATACAATCTCATTACTTCCGTCATTAATATTAACCCCTGTAAATATTCCAGCAATCTCGTCTGTATCACACTTTACTCCATTAACTGTAACTGTCCAGTTATCACTCTTAATGATTGGAATTATTGCATAATTATCATTACCGCTTCCGTCAACCTTTATAGTAACTGAGTTATTAGTATATGTTACATCACTCTGCTTATCAGCGTATTTATCGCACAGTGACTGCATTTTATTAAGGTCAATTCCTGCGATTGTGACAATCGACTTATCCGTGATTACATTACCTGCTGAATCATATGGTCTTGTATATTCTACCTGAACCTCAATATCTTCATCATAAAATGTTCCAAGATATATAAGTCCGTTATTATAATCCGTTGTGTAATACTTATTTTTTACATTACCTATTGTCGGTATTGCAATCTCTTTACCATTAACAGTTATCTTTACACTTCTGAAAAGATTAGATACATTGGCATCTGAGTCGCCTATATTACGATCAGTAACACTCATATATACAGCCTTTGTTCCTGTTACAGAATCCTTATAAGTCTGTATAATATGCTTATTCTGTGTTGTTCTGTAATCTTCAAGATTATCAGAAGCTATATTATCTTCTGCAACTTGATTATTATTTACAGTAATCTCTTTAGTATCTGTAAGAGTACCATATTCCGTAACAATACCACTTGAATCATGGCTTAATGCACTATACATAATATTGTGCATATATATCCAGTCCTTCGAGCAGTTATTATCATTATAATCTTCTGACTCTGCAGACATTGTTGCTTCATTCTTAGTAAAATCTTTATTAAAATCTACATTTTTTACAGATGAGTCTGTAACCATTGCAAATGGCAGCTGGTAATTAGCTGTATAAAGCTTATACTGACAGCCATCAGTTCCAACCTTCTTAAGTGTATACAATGAACTGTCTAATCTGTTGACATTAACAGCCTCTGTAACGTGTATAAGAGCATCGCTGAATACCGTATTACCTGAATCAAGCATCCAGAGGAAATACTTTGAATGTCCCCATCTTACTGTCTGCTTCTGGCTTTCCTTCTGAAGAGCTGCCGTAAAGCTTGACATTGCACCTCTCTTCATAACAAGAGGGTAGTTGGCATTAAGGCTTAAATCCGGATTAGTTATTCTGTCTACCGGAGATGAGGCTATTTCAAGATTATTAGCCGCTTCCACTGCAAGCTGTACATAATCTCCATACTGATATGGCGTATAAGTATAGAACTTAGGTGGACCTGTCATAGCGATGGCACCTATAATTATCTCAACAGCCATTAATCTTATAATACTGTTAATTCCATATCCGTCTTTTCTAACTATCACATTAATTATATGCACAACAAGCATAATTGCGAATACTGCTATAAAAAATGCAAATGCCCTCTCGTAGGAATTAACTGGAATATACTTATATCCAAGTGCAAATGCAACGCATACTACCACACACACTGCACTTAATATTATATTCTTCTTTTTATCTTCTTTGCTATCTGCAACTATAGTATCTGCATACATTGCTGCAAGACATATGAATGTAAATGCTATAATAAATCCATTTCTTAATGTATATCCATTATATGAACCAAAATGCCACATAATGTTAGTACCCTCTGCAACTGCCTGAATAACCATTATTGCAAAGAGTGATACTGCATACCAGTTACGCTTTCTTAAATCTATATCCATCTTATACCGCGGTAACTTTCTGCTTCTATGTATGCCTGTAAATATAAGCACAAGGAATATTCCCATACCATAGAACATCATTATTCTTTCAAATTCGCCAAGACTGAAGCTTCTGAATGTCGGATTAGAAATCCATGACATATACTGCTGTACAAGGCTTAATGAGTTACCGGTTCTCTGTGACTGTGAAAGCTGCGAGAATACCGGAAGAAGCACAAAGGCTGAAAGTCCAATTCCCGTAAATGTACCTATCCCTAAGTTCCACGCACATTTTCTTCTCTCTTCTTTGTCACATCTGAATATAATATACATTCCACCGGCAAGGAGTATGTATACAACTGACATTGCACTGATATAATAGTTAATAACAAATAACAATGCCAGCATAAGAATATAGAAAAACTTCTTTCCTGTCTTTTCCATAACATCTAAAGACATCATAAGAAGTGGAAATAAAGCAACTATATCCATCCAAGGTGTAAAACATGAAGCGTATAAAAGCACATAGCCACAAAATGTGTATGCAAGTGCAAATATAACTTTAGTCTTATATGTTAATTTCTTATATCTCCTATTAAGAAATGCATACATTGTAACTGACATAACAAACATCTTAACAAGTGTAAGAATTGATATGAATTCCAATATATAATCTCTTGGACATAGATATAAAAGCAGGTTAAATGGGCTGAACATTGAGAACGCTGATATACTCATACTCACATTAGTTCCAAGTCCTGTATACCAGTCAAACCACACACTTGCATTACCGTGCATAGCGTCCCATAAATGTGCATACAGCGGAGCAACCTGCTGCATATTATCAAATAAATCTATTCTGTTACTTCCAAAGGGCCATATTCCCTTTACAATAAGAACAAATACCATAACAAGTAGTGTTATAATTCCGGGAATAATATATGAAGCTATCTTTCTTCCCTTTTTATCAGAACTGTTATTCATTCAAATCCTCCGTTCCCGTCTGATTATACATGCGTAATTATGCAGGTTGATCTGCCCTTTACAACGACATTTCTCTTGCCTGCATTAATAAAGAAGCTTTCTCCAGCCTTAAACTTAAGTTCCTTGTCATTGTCATCTGTCATAATTGTTCCTTCACCGTCAATTACAATTACTGACAGGAATGAAGCTTCATCAACTGGTATCTTAGCTTCATCTTCTATTTCATACTTGATAACTTCAAAATACTTGCACTGTACAAGTCGCTTTGACATATAATGCTCATTATGTGCAAGCATAACATTACATTTGTTATCCTTCTCATACTTAACCGGATTAACGACATCTAATGACTTGGCAACGTGAAGCTCACGTGGATTGCCGAACTTGTCACGTCTGTCATAATCATACATACGGTATGTGCAGTTAGAATTCTGCTGTATTTCACATATAAATATGCCTGCACCTATCGCGTGGATAGTTCCAGCCTTTACCATAACAACATCACCCTTTTTAACTTCTATCTTGTTAAGGATTTCTGTTATTGTGTTGTTCTTTATACGTTCTTCTATCTCTTCTTTAGAAGAAGCTCTTGAAAGTCCGCAATACAGATATGCACCAGGTTCTGCATCAAGCACATACCACATTTCGTTCTTTCCATATTCATTCTCGTTCTCCAGTGCATACTCATCATCCGGGTGTATCTGTATTGATAATGCCTGCTTGGCATCAATAAACTTTATAAGTACAGGGAATCTGTCCTGTGCCTGACACTTCCAGCCTAATGCTTCCTTGCCAATTATTGAAAGATAATCATTAAAGAGCATACCCTTATAATATCCTTCTGCAATACGGCTCTGCCCGTCTGGGTGTGCAGAAAGCTCCCAGCTTTCTCCTATGACATCATAATCACATTTCTTGCCGTATACATCTCTTATCTTAGTACCGCCCCAGAGGTTATCCTTGAATGCCGGGTCAAGCTTGACAATCGGACAATTATCTTTTCTTACATAATTGCCGCCATTATCTGCCAAATCCTGTCCATATATCTTAACCATATCATTATCAAGGATTGAATCACCAATTCCAACCTCTATAATGACAACATTAGAGTCTGTCTTGTTAGCAACTTTATGCTTAACACCGATTGGCACGAATACACTCTCATATTTATGATAATCTTTAGTTTCTGTACCTATTGTAATAGTAGCTGTACCTTCAACAACTGACCAGTATTCTGCCCTTAATTCATGCTGGTGAAGATTCATCATCATTCCTGGAAATACTGTAACCTTCTTAACCTTATAACCATTGGAATAATTAAGAAGCTCGTGTATACCCCATTCCCTGTAGGAGATACGGTTATAATCAAAGTATGTTTCATATTGGTCAAGATTGTCTTTAATAATCTCTTTAATATTATCAGCAGATTTCTTTGATGAAATGTATACAGCATCTTCTGTATTGACAACTACCATATCTCTTAAGTCATTAGCAACTACAAGCTGTCTTTGCGCGTTGTTAATTACTGATATATTACTACAGTCATTCTTAATTATATTGTCAGGCTTATCATCACTATGGTGCATTTCAATATCACATACATTATCGATATCTTTCCATAAAATGTCAGCCTCTACTACTTTGAGATTGTCACAGTGTTCAAGAACAAGTGTTTCTATGCTTCCTGTAACTATGTCCTTCATTACATTTTCTGAGAAACGTATAGCCCTTCTTATAGCTGGAACTTTTCTCTTAGCTGTACGGCAGGCTGTATACAATTCCGGACATTTCTTTCTTGTGATATTAACCATATCACCTGCCCTGAACACAAGTATTCCACTATTCCATAGATACCCCTCCTCATATGAATAGCAGTCTGCAATCTCAGATGTTGCATCATCAAAATCAACATTTGATAATATCTTAATTACATCATTTCCATCTCTCTTGATATATCCAAGATTCTTCGCCTGATATTCAGGCTTAACTCCAACTGCCGCAATTACGCCTGTCTTTGCTATCTCTTTAGCTCCTATGATGGCATCCTTGTATCCATCACCATCAATAAAATTGTCTGAATTAACAACTAATACAAATTCAGTTGGATTGGCAAACATTGTTCCAAGCATAATTGCCGCTGCTGTACCCTTAGCTGTGCCCTCAAGAATAACTCTGTATTTCAGGCTCTGGAACGCCTTCATCTGTCCGTTCACAATATTCTTATATGCCTCATTAGTTACTATAATAAATTCATCACAATAAGGCAGATTTCTGACAACCGTTTCCTGTAAAAGTGAACGGCCTTCCTTAAATTTCATAAACTGTTTAGGATAATTTTTTCTGGACAATGGCCATAAACTATCGCCACTTCCACCTGCAAGAATTACACACTTCATGCAAATGTTCCTCCATAATTGTTATTTTTGCCCATCATTTTAATTAGCTGATACACCAGAAGCTGCTGATTTAACTGTGTCTGATGAACCTGAACTGCCGCTTCCTGTGCTGCTTCCACTTGCTCCGTTATCTGTGCTTCCACCTGTAGTAGTGCTTCCGCTTGCTCCGCTGTCTGTGCTTCCGCCTGTAGTACCGCTTCCGCTTGCTCCGCTGTCTGTGCTTCCGCCTGTAGTACCGCTTCCGCTTGTTCCGTTATCCGTACTTCCTGTGTCACCACTTCCACTTGTTCCGTTATCTGTGCTTCCGCCTGTAGTACCGCTTCCGCTTGTTCCGTTATCTGTACTTCCTGTGTCACCACTTCCATTGTTATCATTGTCTGTGCTTCCACTATTATCTGAACTAGTATTCCCTGTGATGCTATCATTATCAGATGTATTAGCTGTTGTCCTATTGGTTGTATTCTTAGAACTGCTGCCAGTAGTACTTTGTGTTACATTCTCAGTCTGCTTCTGTGTAGTCTGTTCTTCTGTGCCTGCCTCAGTTGAAGCTGTTGCCGCCTCATTCTTCTTATTATTCTTCGTTGCAGCCTGTTCTGTTGTATACTGCATATTCTGGTATTCATAAGAAGCACTCTTCTTATTGCTCTTGCCAGCCTTAACTGATACAGCAAGAATAATAATAAGAATAACAACTATTACACCACCTGCAATCCATGAAACCATCATTCTTGCCGGAAGTGTGAGTGCCGGAAAAAGTCTTTTAATGAATAATGTAACAGCATTTTCCTTTAATCTTTTTCCTGTTTTTCTGTATACAGAACTTACAGCTTCTCTTTCTCTATAATCATCGTCATTATTATTATTCTCATCATAACCATAATCACTGTCATCATACTCTTCATCAGAATAATCACTTTCATCTAATGAATTGTCATCATTATCAGTGACTGCTGCCATATCATTATTATCGGCATTACCAGCCGTTTCATAACCTAATACATAACTTCTTATGCCTGCTAACCAGCCACTTATATAAGAACTGTCAACATCGGTTACGCTCTCTATCGCATCAACAGAAAGCATCTCATAAGCGTATAATTCTGTAAGTGACATTTCTATCTCTGATAAATTTCTAAAGCTCTCCTCCTGCTGGTCAAATGACTTAGGACTTCTGAAGGCTATTGCCTTTTGCTTCATATATGTAACGAATTCTTCATCATCCTTAATACGAGTATATTCATATTCTCCTGTTGGTGCATTATTCCTTAATTCTTCTGCATTCTCACTTACCACACTCGTAAAGAAGAACGCAGATGCAATTGCTGCAACCTGCTTATGAATATTTCTTTCAAGGTTAAAATCACCTATTCTCTTACATATCTCAATAAGTGCCTTCTTTGCCTGGATCATACTCTTTTCTTCGTCCTGATATACAGGGTATGCTAAAGCGTATACCTCTTTGTAAATCTTATTGCATAGTTCCTTTTTCTCAGCTTTTCCGTCAATCACATCCTGTATTAACTGTGAAAGTCCGTCATCTTTATTACTCATATTCATCTCCTGATATAATATTCTTACTAACGTACCAAACCTTAAAATAAGAACACTTTATGTGTGCCTTCACTATCTACTCCGTTATGAACAGAATAAATGTGAAAATGCTCCACTTAGGCATTCATATATTATTATACCACCTCCCACAATAATTGTCACTACAACAAAAAAACAGCAAATAAGCGGCTATAACCTGATTTTCGCCACTCATTTACTGTAATTATTAAAAATTAGCATATATAAAATCTGATGTTGTGCTTGTACTTCCATATATAAGTATAAACATTATAAATACTATATATATAAGCCATCTTATTACAATATTATATGATGCTATTGTTTCTCTTATGTTAATTCCCTTTTCTTTTAACAGACTGACAACAAATATAATAAGACAGCCTGATATAACAATTATCAAATCCTGACTTGTAAGCCCTACAGCTTTAACAGCCGCCATTGAAAGCTGTGATATATGTGCCTTTGTAACTGTCTGTGCCAGCATAGCATTAGCAGCTCTTAAATCATTTGCCATATCAAAATAAAAGCCTATATTGACAAGAATAAATGTCCTTATAATGCAGAAGCCCTGATACCACCATTTCTTAGGATTGATATGAAGTTTTTCCTGTATCTTTGCATATACAGGTGCTAACATTCCACTTCCTGCAACGATTACGCCATTATATATACCATACATTATGTACTTCCACGCTGCTCCATGCCATACACCTACAACAAAGAACACCAAAATGTCGGCAAGTCCTACAGGAAGGAGCTTTCCAACATTGTTACCAAATTTCTTCTTGCTCCACTTGCCGAATTTAGCCATACTCTTAGATAAAGAAAATGGATAGAATATGTAGTCCTTCATCCATGTACCAAGCGTTATGTGCCATCTTCTCCAGAACTCACTTATTGAGCGTGAGAAATATGGCTGTCTGAAATTCTCATCCATCGTAATTCCAAACATCTGTGCAATTCCTATGACAATATCAATTCCACCGGAGAAATCTGCATAAAGCTGTATGCTATAAAGAAGCACTCCTAACACATTGTACCATCCGCCGTAATTCCAGTAATTATGGAATATGAGAAGGACTGCCGCATTTACCCTGTCAGCAAGTACCATTTTCTTAAAAAAGCCCCATAGTATTCTCTGGACACCGAACTGCAATTCTTTTAAATTGTAGCTGTGTCCTTCATACAACTGGCTTCCAAGTCTTTCATATCTTCCAATCGGACCTTGTAAAAGCTGCGGAAAAAATGAAACAAATAATGCGTGCTTAAAGAAATTGCCCTGAGCCTTATGCTTGCCTCTGTATACATCAACAACATAACTTATTGACTGGAATGTATAAAACGATATGCCAAGCGGCAATGTCAGATTAAGAACTCCCATCTGCTTTCCACTTCCAAAAAGTCTTAAAACTGCATCTATATTTCCAAGCATAAAATTGGTATACTTCATAATCCCAAGCATTCCAAACGCTATAAGTACCATAGCTAGTACTATTTTTTTCTTTTTACGGACAATATTTTTCTTGAAATCTTTCTTTTCTTCCCTGCTTATTCCGTCCTGCGGTTTCTGCTCATTCAATCTGTCCAGAAGAATTCCGCCCCTGTATGTAACATATGTTGTCAGTAATAACATCCACACTGTCGAGATATCATAAGAAGCATAATATACATAACTTATTATAAGAAGCCATATCCATTGCAGCTTTTTAGGTATCACATAATATATAATAACTGCCGCTGCTATAAACAGAAAGAACTCAAAAGTCGTAAATGACATATCTTTCTCCATTCCTATGTATTTTCATATAATATATATGGCAGTTAATAAGACTTCCACTCAAGTCCTGTAGCCGCCTCATAATCGTCTTTCATTGTCTCATACATATCTTCATATGACTTGTAGAAATATTCTTCCTCATTAACATTTCCCTCTGCATCATCTGCAAGTACCTTTGCTAATACATCTGAATATTTAATAGCAAGCTCTCCATACATATGTCCTTCTGTATCCACATAACCCGAGTCATCTCTTGGAAGCACAGACATAAGCGCCCTATTAAAATCATAATATTTAATATTGTAGCTATCAAATAATTCTTTAAGCTTTTCGGACGCCCTGTCCACCTGTGCTTCCTTAAATGCATCCGGTGTTATAGGTGTTGACACACATACGACCTTTATATCGTTATCATCACAATAATCAAGGAAACGCTCAAACTGTGATATAACTGTCTTATCAAGGCTTTTAGCAGCATTTCCTTTCATTGTATTAACATATGATGGATTACCTGGCACTTCATTAATTCTGTATCTGTAACAGAATCCTTTTCCAAGATATGGACCACCTGCGGTTGCAAAATATCCATCTGTATCAAGTCCTGCCGACATATCATAATTCTTATATTCTTTTGTCTTTTTAAGTGCAATATTAGTCTTTGCCTTCTTTATCGTGCATTTCCAGGTCAGCCTTCTTGAAAATACATTTCTTATATCAAGTTCAGCCCTGTTATTCCACAGATATTCTGCCTTAACCCAAGTATCTTTCATCTGCTGGTATATAAATGACTTGGAAAAATGATTCTGGGACTGCCCATTCATCCAATAGTAATAGTCTACATCCACAATTACCTGTTTAACATTATTACCCGAATCGACAACTGATTTCAATACATAATAGAAATCATCAACCGTCTCTCCTGGTATTCCCATATTAAACGAATTAACATTCATATATTTATCAAGATATTCTGTATCTATACTACATCTTGTATGCGAAGCTCCAAGCACTATTGTGTCGTAGCTCTCATTTGAACTGTTCACATCATTTAACACAAAACGTATATATCCACTCTCAGCAAACAGATAATCGCACACAAGTATAACCACTGTCAGAACAACGATAAATAATACACATTTTATGTGTGGCCATGCCTTTTTCATTCTGTTCCTCATTTCCAACGAATAAATACAGTAAAACTGTACTTTTTGTATATTTCATCTATTATCTGCACTACTCTTACAATCCGGTAATTCTTTCCATTAATGCTTACTACTGTGCAGATTTTTGTAATTATACCACTTATACAGCTTTAAATTGTTAACAATATGTTAACTATTTTTGAATTTATTGCGAAATTATTACATTAAAATTACGCAATGACTACATTAATTAACACCTAATACCAAAAGCATCTGATTAGTTCATAATCGCAACCGCAATATTAAGATATGCTGCAAAGGTTACCCATAAAAGATATGGAACCATAAGCCACGCTGCCACTGTATTAACATTAAAAAATCTCCATATTGTAAATATTATTAAAATCCACAATATCATAAGCCATACAAACGCCAGCCAGAAAGCACCAAAGTTGAAGAATATAACTGACCAGCCTATATTGATTACAAGCTGTACTCCATATAATATCAGTGCTTCTGTTCTGTCATCATCCCTTGTCTCACATACAATATAAGATGCCAGTCCCATAAGTATAAAAAGAATTGTCCATACAATAGGAAAAAGCTGACCAGGAGGTGATAGTACAGGTTTATTCAAATCTCTGTAGATTTCCATTGAATTACCTGTAAGAAGCCACGATATTACTCCTGCTCCTATACTTATCACCATCGCTAAAATCAGCCTTTTCCAATTCACTTTAATATTTCCTGTCATAATTCCTCCATTCACAAAAAAATGTAACAATTTATCTGTCATAATTATTTTATGCAGAAATTACTAAAGCATACTTATAGTTTATTTAATTGTAATTTCACTGTCTGACCATTACAGACCACTCTTTATATTCTCTCCTGCCGCAGCAGTTGTTGCCGTTGTTACTGCTGCTATCTTATGAAGTACAATGTAATCTTTTGCTTTTTTATAAATTGCAAATCACATGCTTTTTCTAATAATTCTTTAAACTTATTCAACTGTATTCCTCTTTTCTTAAGTCCACCAATTCACACATAAATGCCTGAATTTATTTATTGTAATATTATACTGACTATTAATCATAATAATGCTTAAAATACACTCTTCCAAATATTGCCCATGTATCCACAAATGCCCTTACGCAATCTTTCATTCCAATTCTGTTAGCACCCTTATCTCTTACAAAGACAACCTCAACTGGCATTTCTGCTATTTTAAAGCCCCTTCTATGCACCGCCACAAGCAGCTCTATATCATATGCAAAGCCTGACGTTCTTATAAGATGTCCTACCGGTTTAATAGCTTCTGCCTTAAACACCTTAAGTCCTGTCTGAGTATCCTTTACATTAAGATGAAATAATATTATAAGCATTATATAGTAACACATACTTATTACTTTTCTTTTAAATGGATATTTAAGCTTTGACCCCTTATGAAATTTACACCCGATAACAACATCTGCTTTATCATCAAGCATTTTCTTAAGATAACCCTCAAGCTGTGCCGGATTAAGTTCCAGATCTGCATCAACAAATGCAATATACTTTCCTTCAGCCTGCGACACGCCCGATATTATGGCATTACCTTTACCTCTGTTCTTATCAGAAGTGACAAGCCTTACTCTTTTGTCTTTTCTTACCGCTCTTAATATCTCCGCCTTGGTATTATCCTTACTTCCGTCATTAACAGCTATAAGTTCAATTTCCCTGACAAAGCCTGATACTATATCAAGTGTCTTCATTATACTTTGATATATTAATTTTTCCTCATTGTATGCTGGCATTACTATGGATAACATTCCATCTAATTCTACCATTGCACCCTCATTTCTAAACAACAAATTGATTATTAATACAAAAATGCGCAAAGCACATTCCAGCACCATGCATGATCGTCTGCGATTAACTACAGATTTATGCGGATGTGCATCATCGGCACATAGTGCCTTTTGTGTAATAAAGAATTCCTATTACACAAAAAAGACTTCCTACTCATTTGTAGGAAGTCCTATGCCGGCAACGGGAATCGAACCCGTATGGGAGTATAAGTCCCGCAGGATTTTAAGTCCTGTGCGTCTGCCAGTTCCGCCACACCGGCGTAAAGTGCCTGCATAGCAGGCGTATTATTAATACATATGACTTCCTCTGGCGCAGCCTAAGTGTCCCAAATGCAATAACAGATATGTAGTACATCACGACTCTTTACTACCTGCAGATTCAACATATGCAGTGAATGAAGTTTAGCACATTGTTATGTTTATAGCAAGCATATTTTGTCAGTTTCACTATTTTGTCACATAATTTTCATAAACTGCCTGCTCTAACTGTGCATAAGTACCATAAAAAGCGGTACTTTTGTCACATTTGTCAAGAAGAACTGATGCCAGTATATCTGAATATCTGTCGGCAAGTTCTCCAAGCATATGACCTTCTTCATCAAAGAAGTCATCATCTGTTCTTGGAAGTGTATCCATTGTTAACAGATTGAAATCATAATATTCAACACCATATTCTTCACAAAGCCTCGTAAAATATGCTCCTGCCTGTTCCGAATAACCGTTAACTGATGTTGTCGGCGTAATAGGTGATGTAACGCATACCAGTTCAATATTATTCTTCTTACAATATTGAACAGTCTTTTCAAATGAATCCAGAACCTTATCACTGATTCCACTCTCATCCCATGCAACAATATCAGATGGCACGAGGCTGTCCATCTTCATATCTCTATAGAAAAATCCTTTGGCAGCATAAGGTCCTCCGGCATCATGTATCTCAACTGCATCCATACTGTAGTTGCGGTATGCCGCACTGCTCTTAACCTTAAGATTATTCATAATAGCAGACGGTGATATCTCATAAGCCCATCTCTTTGAATATACAGTACGAAAATCCTTTGTGAGCAGATTATCAGCTATATACTTAAGCTTTACATTACTGAAAGGAAGCCATGTATATATGAAACAGTCTTCAAACTCCCTCTCTGCATAATTGCACCAGTACTGATAATCAAGGTCATATATAACTCTTTTTACATTATTATGCCGGTCACTCTCCATTAAAAGATAATATGAATCTGTTACCGTCTCGCCTGGTATTGCAAGATTAAATGCATTGACAGACGCCCCGGCTTCATCGAGCTTTACTGGATTTATAGCAGATCTTGCATGTGAAGCTCCAATTATTATATTGTCATATCCTTCATCAGTATCTGCATTGTCGGCCTCATGTATAATGTATCTTATATAGCCTGATGGCATCATCGCATAATCCATACATTTGACAAGCCCGGCCACTATGGCAATAAACACCACAGCCCTGACATATTTTAATATTTTATTACTTAACGCCCGGAGGGATATTATAACCCAACTTATTACTCATTGCCCCTCGCTTTAATTGCCTCTATGCACTCATCATAACTGCTGTAAAAATATTCTGAACAATCATTCTTTTTAAGTATCTCTGTGAGTACCTCTGAGAACTGCTCAGCAAGCTCTCCGTTCATATGACCTTCCCAGTCAGAAAAATCATCATCACTTACATTAAGAATCTCATTCTTAATAAGATTGCCATCTATATACCTTACATTATTCTCATCACATATCTGCTTAAAATATGTATCAGCCTCATTGGCAGCACCCGAAACAACCGACGATGGTGGAATTGGTGTAGTAACACATATAAGCTCAATTCCATTGTCCTTACAATACTTAACTATCTTCTGGAAATATTTCTGCACCTTAGGATTAAGGTCATCATATGTCCATGGTGATGGATTAAGCTTTCCCTTCTTATCAGTTACCTTTGTACGGTAGAAAAATCCCAGTCCCTGATATGGTCCTTCTGTTTCGATTCCGGCAACACCCTCAATCTGGAAATTCTTATATTCATCAGTCTTCTTTATAGCCATATATTTCTTAGCCGTTTTCCAATTCTTGGCAAATGCATATCTTCTGAAATATATTGTCCTGAAGTCTTTATCCATAAGCTGGCTTACTATATACTCCATTTTAAGACTTGTAAACGGAAGCTGTCCATATACAAGAAGATCTCCAAAATCCGAATCACGTTTCAGATTCTTATTCCAGTACTGATAATCAAGTTCAAGAATTATCTTCTTTACGTCATTATTATTGCACGCTTCTCTGATCATATAATAATTATCAATAACCGTGGCGCCCTGAATACACATATTAATTGGATTAACTGCATATTCCATTTCCAGAAAATAATGCGGGTCAATTGAAGCCCTTCCATGTGAAGCTCCCACTACAATACAATCATAATCAGAGCCATCATCTGGATTGTCAACCGTATGGATTATATATCTTGCATACCCCGGCTGAACCATTACATAATTAACTGCTTCAACAAGTATAGTTATAACCGCAAAGAATACTATCACCCTCACATATTTTAATATCTCTTTAAATGCTTTCTTCTTCATGGTATCCTGCACCTCTGATTAGAACTGGGCGTACATAAATCCACCCGATGTATTAGAAATATAGCCAAGCATTGCAACCGACATAACAAGAGCTATGTATACAGCCCATCTGATAATCAGAGGCTTTCTGTCAAGAGCTTCCCTGATTACAATGCCTTTCTCTTTAAGTATGCTTACAATAAGCCATACAAAGCAGCCTGCAAGTAATATAATCAAATCCAGCTGGCTTCCAGACATTTTTACAACGGCGTCCATGCTGAATGATGCATGTTTAAATGTATTTCCCATAAGTCTGAATGCATCTGTAAGAGTAGCTGCATTATCAAAATACCAGCTTATATTAACAAGTATAAATGTTCTTATTATCTGCCATCCTCTGTACCAGCGTGCATTCTTATTAATATGAGTTATTTTAAACATTTTTTCATAAACAGGTGCCATAATACTGCTAAAGCTCATGATTATACCATTGTACATACCATATACTATATACTTCCATGCTGCTCCATGCCATACACCTACTATAAAGAATATGAGTAAATCTGCCAGACATATAGGCAATGCCTTCGCCATATATTTACCAAATCTTGTTTTGCTGTGTTTCTTAAAGAACTTACCCAGCTTATTCATGGCTTTACTTAAGCTGAATGGATAGAACACATAATCCTTCATCCATGTACCAAGTGTTATGTGCCATCTGCGCCAGAACTCTCCAATAGAATGAGAGAAGAATGGCTGCCTGAAATTATCATCCAGATGGATTCCAAACATCTCGGAAGCACCCATAACCATATCTATTCCACCGGCAAAATCTCCGTATAGCTGTGCACAATACGCAAGAACACCTATTATTACATATATTCCATGATACTGACCGGGATTATTAAACACCAGATCAGACACGACTCCTGCACGGTCAGCTATAATAAACTTTTTGAAAAGTCCCCAGGCCATCCGCTGCAATCCATGCTGGATAACTGCAAGATCATACTTATGCTCTGCCAAAAACTGTGGTGCAAGCCTGTCGTATCTTCCGATAGGTCCCTGGGTTATCTGCGGAAAATACGAAACAAACAAGGCGTATTTAAAAATGTTATTACATGCCTTTACTTTACCTCTGTACACATCAATAACATATGATATTGACTGAAATGAATAGAAGGATATTCCAAGTGGCAGAAGCAGTATAAATGTTGATATCCTGCCATTGCCACCAAAAGCCTTAATTATGCCATTGACGTTCTCAATCGCAAAATTATGGTACTTAACAACTGCAAGCACACCAAATACCAGAAGAAGAGCAAGTACTACAACTCTTTTCTTATATATCTTTGCCTTTTCTTTTAAAGCCTTTTTATCTTCTCTTGCCAGCCCATCTGCTTTAAGGCTCTTGTCAAGATTATCCTCTGTTCTCTCTAAAAGGATTCCTGATGTGAAAGTAACGATTGTTGTAAGTAATATGAACACAACAGTCTTATATCCCGAACATAAATAGTAGGCATAGCTTAATATCAAAAGCCATGCCCACTGTGCCTTCTTAGGTATAAGATAATATACAATTACTCCCACTAATAAAAATACCAGAAATCCGGTAGAAACTAGTGACATATTATTTTACCCCGCTTTCCGGATTAATCCTGCAGACGCTGAATCATCTCCCACATAGCTTCTGCTGAATTAAAGTTCTCAGGTACTATATCAACTGGTGTGATATCAATGTCAAATGCATCGTTTAACTCACCAACAAGTGATACAATATCAAATGAGCTGAATATACCATCATCGATAAGAGTATCACAAATTTCATAATCCACATCACTGTTAATTTCATTCAAAATGTCTAATAACTGATCCATAATAAACCTCGCAAAAAAATTATTAATCACACATCTGTGAACAGAAAACATTCTATCTTCTCATTCACATATAGTCAATCATATTTTGTAACAAAATTGTAAAATTATTGTGTACTAACACTGTTTATTAAAAAAGTGTCCACTGGATTTCTAATAATCCTGTAGCCATTCTTCTTTGAATACATCACAATTGCTGGCATGCGACGGCTCAGAAACAGATATATTCCCTCCGTAACCGAATAAGCTCCAATATTATAAAATGCTAACATATCGCCAATCTTAGCATCCTTTAATTCAAGATTCTTAACAATTACATCGCCAACTGTACATAATGAACCGCATATATTATATGGCTGTACTCCCTGTGAATACACTTCGACCTCATGATCTGCACCATCAGCAAACCCTTCTGTGTACTCCATTGGAATGAATTCACATCTTGGTTTCTTCATAGCCATAGCCTGTCCATAATAATTAATATGATTAATTCCGCTGTCAATAATTGCATATCTTGTTGTGTCATTCATCTTCATATCAGCAATTCTGCTTATAAGAACTCCACAGGTAGCTGCAATATATCGCCCCATCTCAAGAGTAACATTGAATTTTTCGGACATTTCTTTAATCATCGCAGCAAACTCTTTAAGCTCGTCAAAATCAGTATTCATTGCATCACATTTATCTGTAACGAAGTAATCGACTGAAAGACCTGGACCATATTCAATCTCATTAAGCTTAACGCCATGCTCTGCCTCACATGTATGTGCTATTGCCTGTAACCATACAACTTCAGATTCTATCTGGCTTAATTTCTTCTTCTGGGTTCCTGAATAGCACTGGATTCCCTCAATAATAATTCCCTTAAGTTCATCCTTTCTGTCAGCAATCTCATATACCTGACGCTCATTAATGCCGAACTGGTTGCCACTTGTAACTCTTATAAGCACCTTAACTTTAATGCCACACTCAACTGCACATGAATTGATAAGTTCAAGCTGGTTAAGCGATTCCACAGTGTAGATTCCAACAGCACCTGTCTTCATTGTGTAGAGGATATCTTTCTTTTCCTTATTAACACCCGAAAGAACAATCTTAGACCTGTCTATACCTTCTTTTTCACATATTGCAAATTCACCCGGAGAACATACCTCGAATTTATCAAGCTTCTTATCCAGCGTACCAATAAGAAAAGGATTCGCCTTCATTGCATAACATACTGTAACTCCACAGCCAAGAATTTCCTGCATCTTATCGATTCTTTCACATAATACATCTGTATCAAAGATATATGACGGTGTACCACATTTTATGGCAATCTCTTTTAATTCCTTAACTCCTATCATCCTATGCCTCCTGTTCTTTATATATCTTCATAAGTTCTTTTCTGTCAATCTTACCATTCTTAGTAAGAGGCATTGTTTCCACCTTAACAAGCACATTTGGAATCATCCACTGTGGCACTTTATCTTTGAGGGCATGTGTTACGCCCTTTCTGTCAAGCTCACTTGCTCCTTCTATCTCAAAGAATCCGAGAATCTTATTCTCATCTGTATCAAATATACAGCAGCTTCTAAGCAGTCCCTCTATACCATTCATGTATGTTTCAATTTCGCCCAGCTCAATTCTGTGTCCCATATGCTTAATCTGGAAGTCCTTTCTTGATGAGAAGAAAAGTTCACCGTCTTCACTATAGTAACCAAGATCACCTGTGCGATATATAGTTTCCAGATATCTGTCATTAAGAGGATTCTGTACAAATGCTGCTGCTGTCTTTTCAGGATTACGCAGATACCCAAGCGTTACTGCTGTTCCGGATACACATATTTCCCCTAATTCGCCTGGTCTTTCTGCATCAACAAGCCTATCCTCGTCATCTAACAGAAATACTCTTTCGTTGGCAAACGGCTTACCCATAGGAAGTTTCTCGTCAAGGCCAAACTCTCTGTCAATAATGTAATATGTACAATTACATGTTATCTCTGTTGGTCCATAGAGGTTAACAAACATTGCATCCTGATACTGTGCTCTCCATGCGTTAAGATGCTTTATAGGCATAACCTCTCCACTGAACATAATCTTATTAAGTGAAGATGGTCTCTTATACTCGAATCCATTAAGAGTTGTTACAATACATAACGCTGATACAGCCCATATAATAGTTGTAACCTTTCTGTCATCAAGGAAATCAAGCAGCTTGGTTGGAAATGAGAAGCACATCTTAGGAATAAGCTGTAAGGTTGCACCTGTCTTTAAACTTGAATATATATCCTTAACTGATACATCAAAGTCAAAAGGTGCCTGATTACCTATAACATCCTCATTAGTAATTCCAAATGTTTCTGTAAAACAGTCAATAAAATCTATTGTTGAACGATGATTAACTATAACTCCTTTAGGAACACCTGTCGAACCTGATGTAAATATTGAATACAATGGATCTGTATCAAGTGCCTGTTCTCTTATCTTCCCCAGTCTTTCCTGAGCCTCTGAATCCACAGCCTGTCCATCGTATTCTTCAAGTAATTCGTCAAGATTAATAATCTCGCCCTGGAATCCGAGCTTTTCTGCTTTCTTGGCTGACTTATTATCTGCAACAAGAATATCTGCCTGAATCGTATCTAATATAAGATTAATTCTCTCAGCCGGATGAGTTGTATCAAGCATGCAGTAATATCCTCCTGCATACACAATTCCCATAAATAAAGATAATGTATTACATGTCTTATCCATATACACAGGAACTCCCTGTGTAGGCTTAATCTTAAGTGAGAGACAGCTTCCTATGAACTTTGCCTGATTCATAAGCTGTGTATAAGTAAGTTCATTATTCATATCAGCACATGCTGTCTTTTCCCCATACATTCTCTGTGAGTTTTCAAGAAACTCTAATACATTCTTTTCCATTACCTTCTCCTTTTACTTCTTACTCTTATCTTTTCTGAATACAAGCAGCTTGCTTATAACATAATTAAGTATAATTACAACTACCTGCGCAATAAACTTTATTAACATACTGTTGAAATGCAGCATTGTAATGAATACAAGAAGAATTATCTCCTCAATTACAAGAGTTAATACTCTTCCACCTGCAAATGAAACTAACTGTTTCATAAATTCTTCCACAGTCTTAGTTGGTGCTGCAAACACCCATATCCTGTTAGTAAAGAATGCAAAAAGTACTGCAAGTACCCATGATATAACATTTGCAATAAGCTCATTAATTCCAAGTGCAACATTAAAGAATGCATATGAACCAATACTTACTACTGTTGTAAGTACTCCGAAGAAAAGATACAAAAGTACTTCCTTATACTTCTTATACAATGGTTCAAACACCCTAAGACCCGGCAGATGCATAATCTTATCGAATATATCCGGCTTAGTTTCCTGCATATTATTATCTGTATTGTTACTCATAATTACCTCACTGTTTTTATTGATATAATGCCATACTATTTTATACTTTTATCAATAACAAATCAAGAAAAAGACGCCGTGTTGAAACGGCGTCCTGAAAATTCATTTATTATTTTGATTCGTTAATAACGATATCATCTGTCTCAACTTCCTTGTTTCTGTTTTCATCAATGCCAAGCTTGTTATTAAGCTTTTTCTTTGCCTTTCTTAAATAAATACCAAGAAATGCACCAACAGCAATTATCACTCCGGCAATAGCCTGAATGGCATAAGTCATAACAGATGGGTCAATGTAACCTGCTACATTTAAATTTAATAATGTCAACATACTTTTTATCTCCGTTTTAATTAAATTCCTTTTTTAATGCTTCAAGCATCTTGTTGTTATCTGCATCATTTCTGATTGCAATTCTTATATACTGTTTTCCATCATGTACTTTTGATGTAAGATCCTTTATAAGCAGATAATGATTCTTAAACAGTTTTATCATAAGTTCTTTTGCTGTCATTCCATTAGTTATCTCAATCATAAAATAATTAGCCTGTGATGGGATAACTCTTATACCAGATATCTGCTCCAGTTCATTATAAAACCTTTTTCTTTC